>Ga0114959_10002764_pt1 | contig 14144 bp, 16 predicted proteins | sample C_130625_EF_Meta_FD_87317 | JGI IMG/M metagenome (GOLD analysis project Ga0114959, IMG submission 87317) | Freshwater microbial communities from Lake Croche, Canada to study carbon cycling - C_130625_EF_MetaG | ecosystem: Environmental > Aquatic > Freshwater > Lake | place: Lake Croche, Canada...
TGAGGCGGCATCGCCGAAGGCGCTGAATCGCGCGATCCAACACATGCTAGAGCGGGCTGCGTGAACGTATGTGAACGCAGCATGCTCTAGAGCGCGATGCGTTGAGGCGGAATCGCCGAAGACGCTGAATCGCGCGATTCAACACATGCTAGAGCGGGCTGCGTGAACGTATGTGAACGCAGCACGCTCTAGCGCGGCGGTTTGCCCTGTGGGGGTTGCAAGCAACGATTCCCCAGACCGTGCAGCGCTACAGACTGGCCGTCCCGCCAAGGAATACTTCTGATGCCCAGCGCCCAGTCGGCCCGCAACGCCTTGCACCGGGCGCTCCGCGAGAACGGCTATTCGCTCCGGGCCGAGCAGACCCATATCCCGCGCGAGGGCAAGATCCGCATGGCGGAGCTGATGCTCATCGCCGGCTACCGGGTCACCATGCTGCACAACCCTGACATGCTCGGGTACCGCGACGCGGACTGAGCGCTGGAGCAGCTGATGCACTGCTTCGGCGATGCCGCCGCACCGGACAGGCGCTACCGCCAGCTATGCGCAGGCTTATAGCCTAGCACCGCCTGCGCCCGTTCGATCGACAGCAGCGTGCCGTACTCGGCCAGCTGGCCCTTGATCGGCACGTTGGGGAAATGCGCCGCCATCAGCTCCCGGCTCGGCTTCAGCATCACCGTATCGGCGGCGGCGATGGTGAAGGCATCGCACCCCGGCACATCGGCTTCCAGGGATAGCCGGCAGGCCTGCCCGACATCGCGCGCATCGACCCAACTCCAGAGGTTCCAGCGGCGCAGCGTCTCATCCAACTGCCAGTCGGGGATCTGGGCGTAGTCGGGCTGTTCGAGGATGTTGGAGATCCGCAAGGCGACGAATCGGGTGTCCGGATTCCAGCGGTGCATCTCCCGCGCCATCTCCTCAGACAGCGACTTGGCCAGCGCGTAGCCGCTCTCGGGCACCAGCGGATGATCCTCCGTCACCGGGGCGAATTGCGGCGGGTTGCGGGTCAGCGGCAGGCCGTAGGTGGTCTCGGAACTCGCCCAGACCACGCGCGTGCAGCCGGCCAGCGTGGCGGCCGAGAAGACGTTGTAGGTGGAGATCAGATTATTCTGGAACGTCACCGCATCCGGGGCGAGGCCAGGCGCGGGGATGCCCGCCAGATGGATTACCGCGAAGGGCTTGCCGAGGGGATCGCGTCGGCGATCGAGCGTGCCCGCCATCCGCTGCACGCATTCCAGGGCTTGGCCGAAATCCGTCAGATCGGCCCGCATGAAATGGCAAAGCTGTTCGGCCGGCGCCTGGGCATCGGCGTTGAGCACGCGATAGCCATGCGCCAGGAGTTCGCGGATCGCGGCGCGCCCGGCTTTCCCGCTGCCGCCGGTGACAAGAACGTTCTTGGTCATTTCAGTGCCTCGCCAGAAAAGCCAGCACGCTGGCATTGACCCGCGCCGGATCGTCGAAAATCAGCGAATGCGTCGCCTCCGGGATGTCGACGCGTTCGCAGTGGGCGATCGCGCCTTGCAGCGCCGTTGCCACGGTCTTGAAGCCGGGCTGGGTCGCTGCGCCGATCACCAGCAGGGTCGGCGCCGCGATCTTCGCTGCGGCGGCGCGGGAATAGCGGCTGCGTTTTTCGTGGATCTGGCCAAGTAGCGTGGTGGCGTTGTCGAGGCTGAGCATCTGCCGGACTTTTGGCCGCCGCTCCCAGGCGCCGGCGCCGCTGGTATGTTCGGCGATCCGGCGCACCCCCGCCTCATGCTCGCCCTTGCCGACCAACGCCGCGGCTTCGCCGAAGACGCCGGCCTGCTGTCCGGTCGGTGCCGGGCTGCCACCCAGTGATTCGTCGATTTCCCCGCCCGGCTCGATCAGCACCAGGGCGCGGACCAGTTCCGGATGCCGCTCGGCCACGCGGAAGGCGATATGGCCGCCGCGCGAATGGCCACAAAGATAGGCCGGCCCGGTACCGAGGGCGCGGATGAAGGCCGCGACATCAGCGACATGCCGGTCGATGGTGAAGTCGCCGCCCTCCCGCCAGGTATCGGGCCAGGTATGGCGCATGGAGAGCGACAGAACGTGATACTGCGCCGCGAAGGGCTGCATCTGCTCCGCCCAGACCCGTTGATCGCCAAGCGTGCCATGCACCAGCACCAGGGGGGCTCCGGTCCCCGCCTCGGCATAGCTTAGCGGATAGCCCTCGATATCGCGTGTTGGCATGACTGTCCTCGTCCCTTGGGGCCAGGATGCGCCCCCGCCCCCCTGGTCGCCAAGCCTTGGCGCCTTACATCCCCTGCATGCGCCGTCGTTCGCTCCTCGCCCTGGCTCCCGGTACCGCGCTGGCGCAGGCGCCGGCGGTCGATCTCGCGCTTGTGCTCGCGGTCGATGCCTCCGGCTCAATCGATGCCGATGAGTTCCGGTTGCAGCGGGAAGGCTATGCCGAGGCGCTAACCCATCCGAGCGTGCTGGCGGCGATCCAGGGCAAGGCGCAGGGCGCGATCGCGGTGGCGATGGTCGAATGGGGTGCGCCGGCGGCCGCGGTGACGGTGGTCGGCTGGCATCGTGTCAGCGATGCCGCCTCCGCCCAGGCGTTGGCCGCTGCGGTGCTGGCCGCCGAGCGCAGCGCGCAGAGCTGGAACGCCATCGGCGATGCGCTGGCCCATTGCACCGCGCTGCTGCTGGCCGCCCCCTTCAGGGCGACGGAGCGGGTGATCGATCTGTCGGGCGATGGGCCGGATATGCGCTCGCGGATCGAGGCGGCGGCGGCGCGTGATGCGGCGGTCGCCGCGGATATCCAGATCAATGCCCTGGCGGTGGCGACCGCCGGGCAGGTGACCCGCTTCGGCGAGCCGCTGGCCGAGACCTATCGGCGCGAGGTGATCGGCGGCCCTGGCGCCTTTGTGGTCAGCGCCGAGGATCGGCGCGACATCGCCCGCGCGCTCCGCGCCAAGCTGGTGCGCGAGATTGCCTGAAGCCGCCGGGCGGCGGCGGGCGTGGGTGCTCAGGTATTGGGCGCGGTATGGGTCGAAAGACAGCCCTTCATGAAGGCCTTCCGCGGATCGCCGTGCATGTCCTTCTCGCGTGCCTCGGCATTGCAGCGGCGCATCCGCTCATGCGCTGCGAGTTGCTTCGGGCTGGGCGGCTTCTTCGCTTTGGCGGCGCTTTCGGGCGCCGGGATGGTGGCCGCGCTGGTCAGGGTGGAGAGCGCCGGGGTCGCGCTGGCGGGCGCGGGCGTTGTGGGCCGAGTTTGGGCCAGGACGCCGGCGGGCCAAAGCAGGGCGGCGGCGAGGAGGGCGACGGGACGTAACATGGCTCTCTCCAAGATTGTCTACGATAGACTAAATAACAATCTCGGCTAAGGACTGCAAGACTTTCCCGCCCGGGCATGCCGCTTGCTAGCTTCGGCCTGTCGTAGCCCCGGAGAGCCGATCCCGATGGAACCCAGCCTCGTCCTTCCCATGATGGAGATGATCCGCACCTGGAGCGGCGTTAGCGTGCCCAATGCCGCCGCGCGGCATGGCCTTGCCGATCACCTCGCCCTGATCGCCGAACTCGAAGCGCTGCGTGGCAGCATGGTTTTCGAGGATGAACCGAGCAGCTTCGAAGCTGCGCTGCGCGACTGCCAGGAGCCCGCCCGATGAACGCGCCGATCAGCAGCAGCGAGCTCACCGCCCTTTCGATGACCGAGGCCGCCGATGCCTTCGCCCGTGGCGAAGTCGCGGCGGAAGCCCTGGTGCACGCCAGCCTCGATCGCATCCGTGCGCTGGATGGCAAGGTAAACAGCGTCATTCGGCTGGAGGGCGATGCCGCGCTCGCCGCTGCCCGGGCGCAGGATCAGGCGCGGAGCGCGGGCCGTCCGCTCGGCAAGCTCGCCGGTGCGCCGATGATGCACAAGGACATGTACTACCGGGCCGGGCAGGTCAGCACCTGCGGCTCCAAGATCCGCCGCGACTTCCGCCCGACGGTGACGGCGACCGTGCTCGACCGGCTCGATGCCGCCGGGGCGATGGATATGGGCACGCTGAACATGGCGGAGTTCGCGCAGAACCCGACCGGCCATAACCGGCATTTCGGCGACTGCCACAATCCCTGGAACCTGGCCTATTGCACGGGCGGGTCGTCCTCCGGCTCGGGTGCCGGTGTGGCGGCGCGGTTCTTCACCGCCGCCCTCGGCTCGGATACCGGCGGGTCGATCCGCCTGCCGGCGACGCTCTGCGGTGTCACCGGCCTCAAGGCGACGCAGACCCGGGTGTCGCGCCATGGCGTCATGCCGCTTTCCTTCTCCGCCGATAATGTCGGGCCGCTGGTGCGCACCGCGCGCGATGCGGCGCGTTTCATGGCGGTGATCTCCGGCCATGACCCAAAAGACCCGACCAGCGCGCGAGAGGCGGTGCCGGATTATGAGGCAGCGCTGACCGGCAGCCTGAAGGGCCTGAAGGTCGCGGTTTGCGAGACCTATTTCTGCGAGGGCGCGGACCAGCCCGTGCTGGCCGCCTTTGAGGCGGCGCTGGCCGCCATGCAGGCGGCGGGCGCCAGCATCACCCGGGTCAAGGCGCCCAGCCTGAAGGCGATCAACGCCTATACCGCCATGGTCAGCCGGGTGGAGGGGGCAGCGATCCATGCCAACTGGATGCGCGAATATCCCGCTGATTACGCCATCCACCTCAGCGCGCGGCTGTTCGGCGGTTATGCCATGCCCGGGCATCTTTATGTGGAAGGCTTGGCGCGGCGGGGCCCCTTGCTGCGGCAATTCGTGGCCGAGGCCCTGACCGGTTTCGACGTTGTGGCGACGCCCACCGTGAAGACCCAGGTGCCGACGCTGGCCGAGACCGACATCGACGCCGACCCGGCGAATTGGCACCGCTTCATGGCGGTATCGGCCAATACCCGGCCGTTCAACTACCTCGGCCTGCCCACCATCAGCATCCCCTGCGGCTTCGACGATCGGGGCTTGCCGGTGGGCTTGCAGCTCGCGGCGCGGCCCTTCGCCGAGGCAACGGTGCTGCGCGCGGCCGATGCCTATCAGCAGATCACCGATTGGCATCGCCGCGCGCCGAAGCTGTAAGCGGCGCGTGATCCCTGCCGTACCCCCTTACCTGGGGGGCGGCAGGGCGGGTGTCCCGGATTGCCCAGATGAGGGCCACTCTGCTGGTCCCAATCGGCGAAGCCTCGGCCGACCATCTGGGTCATTCCGGCTCATATTGCGCTACTGTTGCGTGCCAGACGGATGGTACCCTCTGGCACGCACCACTAGCCATTGATTTGGTGGGCCGATTCACCCGACGCTGGGGTACCTAGCGTCGGGATCGGACCACCAGGATCACCAAAGCGGGGCAGGTCACCACTTGTGCCGCCCGGGGGTATGGACCTGCTTGCCGGTGTGCCCGCCCGGGCCGTCGCCCAGATGGCAGATCGTAAGACATTGCTGGACACAGGCACTCACCGTATCGATGGACTTCTTGAAGGCCCAGCGCGTTTCGACCGATCTCTCGGTCCGGCCGTGGCGGTCGGCCATGACAACGATGCTGCTGCGCGGCACCAGGTTGGAATATTCCAGGCCGATCTGGTCGGCCGCGGCTTCGGCGTAAAGCCTGCGCGTCACCACCGCCAACCCCATCAGGCTGCCGATTGGCGACCGTGCCACCGCCTGGCGAAATGCCGCCAGGAAGCCTTCGGCGACAGCGCCCTGGCCCAGCCGCTCCGTAGCCAGCGGATCGGTCGTGTATTCCAGTGGTGCGAAGCCCTCGTCGCGCAGTGCCCAGACCGTCGGCACCGCCTGGTTCCAGACGCTGCGCGCCCCAGTCGGGCCCGTGCAGAGCGCATCCTGGCCTTGGAACACGATTGGGGTCTCGATCATCCGTTCCCCGGCGGCGCAATCCATGTGCTTGTGCAACAGCGACACGCCGAACCGATCCTGCATGTCATGGGCCACTAAGATATCGGCGGCTTCCAGCAGGAAGGCATCAAGTGCGCCCCCCGCCCGCACGCTGCGGTCGGCATCCTCGACTGCGCCAAGGCTGTTGTAGAGTGCGGCGTCGAAACGCCCCGCAAGCCCATTCGGTGTCATTCTGTGGCCTCCTTCTGGCGTGCCGCGACAGCCCCGTACTGGCTGCCCAGCCGTCTGCACCATGAGCCGATGGGTGAGCCCTTCGGTCACACGAAGGCGGTCACGACGCGAAAGTGACTTCGGACGATCTTTTATGCATACTGGTTTCGATGGGATGGCGCCGCGACCGCGGCGCAAGGGGGCTGATCATGGCGAAGCTGACGATCAACGGTCGGGTGCATGAGGTTCAGGCCGATCCCGACACGCCGCTGCTCTGGGTGATCCGCGAGCAGATCGGCCTGACGGGCACGAAATACGGCTGCGGCATCGCGCAATGCGGGGCGTGCACCGTCCATATCGATGGCCAGGCCATCCGCTCCTGTGCCGTGACCCTTTCGACGGTGACGGAGGGGCAGAAGATCACGACCATTGAGGGGCTCTCGCCCGATGGCGTGAGCCACCCCATCCAGAAGGCTTGGGTGGCACTGGATGTGCCGCAATGCGGCTACTGCCAGTCCGGCATGATCATGGCGGCCGCCGCGCTGCTGGCGGAAAACCCGAAGCCGAGCGAGGCCGATATCCGCCAGGCGATCAGCAATATCTGCCGCTGCGGCACCTATAACCGCGTGCTCGCCGGCATCCAGCAGGCAGCCGGCAACGGCCCACGCGGCTGAAGGGGGAGGGCATTCCAATGAACGCTATCAGCAAGCTTTCCCGTCGTGGGTTCTTCTCCGTCTCGGCCGCCGCCGGGGCCTTCACCCTTGGGGTCCGGGTGCCTAGTGCCACCGCCCAGGCCAGCGCGGCCGCGGTGCCGGAGGTCAATGCCTGGGTTGTGATCAAGCCGGATGATACCATCGTCATCCGCATCGCCCGTTCGGAAATGGGTCAGGGCACGCTGACCGGCCTTGCGCAGCTGGTGGCCGAGGAGCTGAACGCCAATTGGGCGAAGGTGACCACGGAATACCCGACGCCGGGGCAGAATTTGGCCCGCAACCGGGTTTGGGGCGATTTCTCGACCGGCGGCTCGCGCGGCATCCGGGAGAGCCACGAATACGTCCGCAAGGGTGGCGCTGCGGCGCGCATGATGCTGGTTCAGGCGGCGGCCAATCAATGGGGCGTGCCGGCCGGGGAATGCGCCGCGGCCAATAGCGTCGTGACCCATGCCGGGTCTGGCCGGAGCGCCAGCTATGGCAGCCTCGCCGCCGAGGCGGCCAAGCTGCCGCCGCCCAACGACATCCCGCTCAAGGACCCCAAAAGCTGGACCATCGCCGGCAAGCCGCTCCCGCGCCTGGATACGGTTGAGAAGACCAACGGTAAGCTGGTCTATGGCATCGACCTGAAGCTGCCCGGCATGCTGAACGCGGCGATCAAGGATTGCCCGGTCTTCGGCGGCAAGATCGCCCGCTTCGACGCCAGCGCGGCGGAGAAGATGCCCGGCGTGAAGAAGGTGGTGCCGGTCGGTGAGACCGCCGTCGCGGTCGTCGCCGAGACCTGGTGGCAGGCCAAGACGGCGCTCGACAAGGTCGCCATCACCTACGATCACGGGCCCCATGCGAAGGAGAGCAGCGCCTCTTTCGCCGAGGTGATGAAGGCCGGGCTCCATGCGCCGGAGGCCTTCGTTGGTAATCGTGTTGGCGATGCCCCTGCCGCGCTCGCCGGCGCCGCACGCAAGATCGAAGCGGTTTATGGTTATCCGCATCAGAACCATGCGACCATGGAGCCGATGAATGCCGTGGCGATCTGGACGCCGGAACGCTGCGAACTCTGGACGCCAACGCAGAATGGCGAGGCCGCCTTGGCGGCAACGGCTGCCGCTGCCGGCCTGCGGCCGCAGCAATGCGAAGTTCACAAGATGACCCTTGGCGGCGGCTTTGGCCGGCGCGGGGCGGTGCATGACTGGGTCCACCAGACGGTGGCGATCGCCAAGGCCATGCCGGGCACGCCCGTCAAGCTGGTGTGGTCGCGCGAAGAGGACATGCTGCATGGGCGCTACCACCCGGTGACGCAGTGCAAGTTGACGGCCGGGCTGGACGACAAGGGCAACCTCACGGCGCTGCATATGCGGATCAGCGGCCAGTCGATCATTGCCGGTGTGGCGCCGCAGGCCTTGCAAAACGGCATGGACACGCGCGTCTTCCAGGGCGTGATGCCGATGGGCGGCAATGAGGCCGCGATCGGGTATGATGTACCCAACTTGCTGGTCGACCACGCCATGCGCAACCCGCATGTGCCGCCGGGGTTCTGGCGCGGTGTGAACGTCAATCAGAACTGCTTCTACCTCGAATGCTTTATCGATGAGGTCGCGGCCGCGGCCGGGCGCGATCCGCTGGCGTTGCGCCAAGCCCTGCTGCAGAAGTCGCCGAAGCATCTCGCGGTGCTGAACGCGGTGGCGGAAAAGGCCGGCTGGGGGAAGCCAGCGGGCATGCAGGACGGGCTGGCGGTGCATCGGGGCCTTGCCCAGATGATGGGCTATGGCAGCTATGTCGCAGCCTGCGCCGAGGTCACCGTGTCGCCGGCGGGCGACCTTAAAATCCACCGCATCATCGCCGCCACGGATTGCGGCTATGCCGTCAATCCGCAGCAGATCGATGCCCAGATCGCCGGCAGTTTCGCCTATGGCCTCTCGGCCGCCCTTTACGGTGAGATCACCATCAAGGATGGGCGAGTCGAGCAGGAGAATTTCGACACCTACCCGATCATGCGCCTCGATACGATGCCGGCGGTCGAGAGCATGGTCATCCCCTCGGGCGGCTTCTGGGGTGGGGTCGGTGAGCCGACCATCGCGGTCGCCGGGCCGGCGGTGCTGAATGCCGCCTTCGCCGCGACGGGGCGGCGGGTTCGGCACTTGCCGCTCCCGCAGGGTGCCCTGAAGAAGGCGTGAGGCGGGCGCTGCCGGCGCTGGTCTTCGCGTCGGTGGCCGGCCTTGCCCAGGCCGAGCCGGTGGTGGTGGGGGATGCGATTCCAGCTCCCCTCACCGCCGCCCCTGGCGAGCCGGCGCGCGGCCGGGCTATCGTCGCGGATCGAACGCGCGGGCTTTGCCTGCTCTGTCACCCGGCGCCGATCCCCGAGGAACGCTTCCAGGGCAATCTCGCCCCGAGCCTCGCCGGGGTTGGCGCGCGGCTGACGCCGGGGCAGTTGCGCCTGCGCCTGGTCGATAGCCGCCGGCTGAACCCGGAGACCCTGATGCCGGCGTATTTCAGCACTGCAGGTCTGGTCGGGGTGGCTGACGCCTGGCAGGGGCGCCCCATATTGCGGGCCGAGGAGATCGAAGATGTCGTCGCCTACCTCGCCACGCTCAGGGACTGAACCCGGCCGCCGCGCGCTGTTCGGCGGCCTGCTCACGCTCGCCTTGGCGCCGCCAGCCGAGGCGACGCCGGAGGCGATGGCTGAGGCGATTGCTCGCTTTACCGGCGGTGCGACGCCGGAGCTTTCGGCCGCCATCACCCTGGACATCCCGTCGCTGGTCGAGAATGGCAACACCGTGCCGGTCACTATCGCCGTCGATAGCCCGATGACCGAAGCCGCCCATGTCCGGGCCATCGCCCTGTTCAACCAGCGCAATCCCCAGCCGCAGGTGATCGAGGCACGCCTCGGCCCCTGGTCCGGCGCCGCGCGGATCAGCACCCGGGCGCGCCTGGCCGACAGTCAGCGCCTCACCGCTGTGGCCGCGCTCAGCGATGGGCGATTCCTGCTGGCCGAGGCCGAGGTGGTGGTCACGCTCGCCGCCTGCCTGGAGGGCTGAGCCATGGCGCGGACCCTGATTCGCGTCCCCGCCACCGCCACGCGGGGCGAGGTGATCGAAATCCGCACCTTGATCCAGCACCCGATGGAGACCGGCTATCGGCCGGATGCCGCCGGGCGCCTATTGGTCCGCGACATCATCACCCGCTTCACCTGCCATTTCGACAACCGTCTGGTCTTCGAGGCGATGTTGCATTCGGCGATCGCAGCCAACCCCTATCTGATCTTCACCCTCAGGGCCGAAGCCAGCGGCGTGCTCACCTTCGCCTGGGAGGGCGATCACGATTTCCGCCATGTCGAGACCCGCGCGCTGACGGTGACATGAGCGCCTGCCGCCGCCAGCGCTGGTTGCCGCTTCTGGCCCTGCTGCTCGGCGCCGCCGGTCCTCGCTCTGGCTTCGAGACCATGACGCCGGAGTTGCAGGCGATGCAGCGCGACGATGCTGGCAATCCCGGTATGCTGAGCGTGTTGGAGGGGGAGGCGCTATTCGCCCGCGAGGGCTGCGCGGCCTGCCATGCGGCGGCGGCCCTGCGCGGCGTCGCCGCCCGCTACCCGGCCCATGACCCCGCCCGCGGCGGCCCGATCGATCTGGCCGGTCGCATCGCCGAATGCCGGGAACAGCGCGCGGGCCGCCCCCCGCTGCCGCGCGAAAGCCAGCCCATGCTGGCCTTGCAGAGCTTCGTCGCGCATCAGTCGCGCGGCCTGCCCATCACCCCCGATCCGCGCCTGGCGGAGGCCCGCGCGGAGGGGGAGAGGCTGTTCCGGGAACGGCGCGGTCAGCTCAACCTCTCCTGCGCGCAATGCCATGAGACGCTGGCGGGTGGCCGGCTGGCCGGGGCCAATATCCCGGAGGGACATCCGAACGGCTATCCGCTCTATCGGCTGGAATGGCAGGCGCTCGGGTCTTTGCAGCGGCGCTTGCGGGGCTGCTTCACCGGTGTTCGCGCCGAGGCCCTTGCCCCTGGCAGCCCGGCCGCGCTGGCACTGGAGGCCTATCTGTTCGGCCGTGCTGCTGGCCTGCCAATCGAGACGCCGGCGGTGCGGCCCTAGAGCGCGATGCGTTGAGGCCGAGTCGCCGATAACGCTGAATCGCGCGACCAAAAAGAGTTAGAGCGGGCTGCGTGAACGCATGTGAACGCAGCATGCTCTTGAGCGCGTCGCGCTTGCGCGGCGCTGCGAGACCTTCATCCAAGCAGATGCTGAAAATATAGGCAGAGAGCGTGATGCCGCTTCCTTGCCGGCGGGGATATCGCCGCTGACATGTGCCCCGCCTCTGGCATGTGCCTTGCGTTGCTCTCTCCGCCTGCACGGCGACGCCTCCGTCTGAGCCAAAACTCCATAGCCGGGAGAAAACCTGAAAATGACCCTCAAGCGTTTATTGCTTGCCGCTGCCTTCGCCGCACCGCTCACCCTGCCTGGGTTGGCTTCGGCGCAGGGCACGCTCCGCATCGGCATGACCGCCGCGGATATTCCGCTGACCCATGGCCAGCCCGATCAGGGCTTCGAAGGCAACCGCTTCACCGGCTTCCCGCTGTTCGATCCGCTGACTGCATGGGATCTCTCGCGCCCGGATCGGCCGACGCCGCTGGTGCCGTCCTTGGCCCTGTCCTGGGAAGTGGATGCCGCCAACAAGACGCGCTGGATCGTCAAGCTGCGTCCCGGCGTGAAGTTCCATGACGGGTCGGATTTCAACGCCGATGCGGTGGTCTGGAACGTTCGCAAGGTCTTGGACCGCGACGCGCCACAATATGATCCCCGCCAGGTGGGGCTGACGGCCACCCGCATGCCGGCGCTGCGCCGGGCGGAGAAGGTGGACGATCTGACGGTGGCGCTGTTCACCGCCGAGCCGGACAGCTTCCTGCCGATCAACCTGACCAATCTTTTCATGGTGAGCCCAACGCATTGGCAGAAGCTGCGCGACGCGGCGCCGACTGCCGAGGCCGCTTGGAATGCTTTCGCGGCCAATCCCTCGGGCACCGGCCCCTTCAAGATGGCGCGCTTCGTGCCGCGCGAACGCGCTGAATACGTCAAGAACGAAGCCTATTGGGGCGGCGCGCCGAAGCTCGATCGGGTCATTCTGCTGCCGATTCCGGAAGCCAATGCCCGCACCGCCGCGCTGCTGTCCGGCCAGGTTGACTGGATCGAGGCGCCTTCGCCCGATTCCGTACCGCAGCTCAAGCAGCGGGGCATGGTCATTACCCAGAATGTGCAGCCGCATTTCTGGCCCTGGCAGCCCTGCTTCGTTGGCGACAGCCCGCTGAAGGATGTGCGGGTGCGGCGCGCGATCAATCTGGCGATCGACCGCGATGGCATGAAGCAGCTGCTGGGCGGCTTCATGGAGCCGGCCACCGGCACGGTGGAGCAGGGGCATCCCTGGTGGGGCAATCCGACCTTCAAGATCCGCACCGACAAGGCCGAGGCGCGCAAGCTGCTGGCCGAGGCCGGCTACGGCCCTGGCAAGCCGCTGAAGTTCAAGGTGCAGATCAGCGCCTCTGGCTCTGGCCAGATGCAGCCCTTGCAGATGAACGAGTATCTGCAGCAGGACCTGAAGCAGGTGGGCGTCGAGGTCGAGTTCGACGTGGTCGACTGGAACACGCTGTTCACCAACTGGCGTCAGGGCTGCGCGTCGCCGGCCGCGCGCGGGGCTGCGGCCACCAATGTCTCCATCTCGACCATGGATCCCTTCTTCGCCCTGGTCCGCTTCTACGATAGCAAGATGGCCGCGCCGGTTTCCAACAACTGGGGCATGTTCAGCGATCCGCGCTTCGATGCGATGATCGCCGAGGCACGCAATAGCTTCGAGCCGGCGGCGCGCGACGCGGCATTGGCCAAGCTGCATGCGGCTGGGGTGGATGAGGCGTTGTTCATCTGGGTGGCGCATGACGTCTCCCCCCGTGCCATGAGCGCGAAGGTCAAGGGTTTCGTCCAGCCGCAAAGCTGGTTCGTCGACCTGAAGACCGTCTCCATCCAATAACCTGAACGACGAGGCCGACCCATGCTGCTCTATCTGCTGCGCCGCATCGTTTACGCCATTCCCATTGCGGTCGCGGTCGGCTTCGTCTGTTTCATGCTGGTACAAATCGCGCCGGGCGATCCGATCAACGCGATCGTGCCGCCCGACGCGCCGGCGGATGTTGTCGAACAGGTACGGAAGGATTACGGCCTGGACAAGCCGCTGCCGATCCAGTTCGGGCTATGGCTCTGGAAGGTCTGCCACGGCGATCTGGGTCGCTCGCTCGCCACCGGTCGGCCGGTCTGGTCCGATCTGTCGTCGGCGATCGGCAATACGCTGACGCTGGCGGTCTGCGCTTCGCTGCTTGGCTTCGCGCTGGGCTGCCTGCTGGGCGGGATCGCCGGGACGTTCCGCGGCTCCTTCGCCGACCGCATCGCCACGACGTTGGCCGTGGCGGGCGTCTCTGTGCCGCATTACTGGCTCGGCATGGTGCTGGTGGTGATCTTCTCCGTCCAGTTGAACTGGCTGCCAGCGATGGGGGCGGGGCCCGGTGGCTCGGCCGATTGGTCTTGGGATTGGGAGCATATCCGGCACCTGATCCTGCCGATGGTCACGCTGTCGGTCATTCCCATGGGGATCGTGACCCGCACCGTGCGCGGTCTGGTCGCGGAGATCATGAACCAGGAGTTTATCACCGCGCTGCGCGCCAAGGGGCTGAGCACCTGGACCATCTTCGTGCATGTGGTGAAGAACGCGGCGCCGAACGCGCTGGCCGTGATGGGCTTGCAGCTCGGCTACCTTATGGGCGGCTCGATCCTGGTGGAGACCGTGTTTTCCTGGCCGGGCACTGGCCTGCTGCTGAACAGCGCGATCTTCCAGCGCGACCTGCCCGTCCTGCAGGGCACTATTCTGGTGCTGGCGATGTTCTTCGTCACACTGAACCTGATCGTGGACCTGGTGCAGACCACCCTCGATCCCCGCATCAAGCGCGCCTGAGGAGCCCGGCCCGATGAGCACCGCCATCACCCCGAGCGCCGCCGATGCCGAACTCGCCGTCCAGGCGGTGCAGGCGGCGAGCCGATCCGAAGGCTATTGGGCCGGCGTCTGGAAGCGCCTGCGCCGCGATCCGCTGACCATCGTCTGCGCCAGCATCCTGCTGCTCATGCTGCTCGCCATGGTCTTCGCACCCTGGATCGCGCCGCATGATCCCTATCAGGGCAGCATGATCCGGCGCCTCAAGCCGCTCCAGACGCCTGGCTATCCACTCGGCACCGATGAGCTGGGGCGCGATATTCTGACCCGGCTGCTTTACGGCGGCCGGCTCTCCTGGTTCATGGGCATCATGCCGGTCGCCTTCGCCTTCGTCATCGGCACCACGCTTGGCGTCACGGCGGGGTTCCTGGGCGGCAAGGTGAA
>Ga0114959_10002766_pt1 | contig 14136 bp, 14 predicted proteins | sample C_130625_EF_Meta_FD_87317 | JGI IMG/M metagenome (GOLD analysis project Ga0114959, IMG submission 87317) | Freshwater microbial communities from Lake Croche, Canada to study carbon cycling - C_130625_EF_MetaG | ecosystem: Environmental > Aquatic > Freshwater > Lake | place: Lake Croche, Canada...
CGGGGGTCCCCGGCCCGCTCCGCCTCGGTCGCCGCGAAGGGCAGGAAGCTCCCCTCCCGGTCGCACAACTCCCCCTCCAGCCCCGGCGCGGCGTAAAGGTTCCAGCCGGTATAAGTGCCCCCTGGCACGGCGATCGGCGGCAGCCGCACCCCGGCCCGCTCATTGCCATCGGCATCCACCGCCGGCACCAGCGGCCGCCAGCCGGCTGCAGCATGCCGGCCGGCCACCCAATCCGCCACCGGGGCGATCGGCGTCACCCCGCCCGGCAGCGCCGCGCCGGGGATTCCGGGGAATCCCGCAAGCACCGTCTCCGCCGGCACCAGCGTACCGTCGGCGAGGCGCGGAATGCGCGAGGGCGGCGGCGGCGTGCCCTGCTCCACCCACGCCTCCAGCGCCGCCATCAGCGCCCGCAGCAGGGGCGAGGCGGAGTTGGGGTTGTTCAGGTTGCGGGCATTGCCGCGTTCGGTCGTGGCGCCGAACCGCCCGCCATGCTTGGTGCCGGCGCAAAGATACATCCGATGGTTCGGCAGATCCGGCAGGTCGGCTGTGCCGGCCGGGTTGGTATGGATCAGCGAGGCACCCTTCTGCCAATACTCGGTCGAGGTATTTACCTCGATCAGCTTCGGGTCGGTCGCGGGGTCGCGCAGCAGCGCATCGGTCTGGCCGCCATGCGGGTCGGTGCACCGGGCGGCGGCCATCGGGAACCAGACCTCCGGGTGGGCATGGTCCTCATGCCAGCAGGCGGTACGGTCGGGTTGGGCGAAGCGTTCATTGATGAAGACCCGCCCGGCGCCGGCCACATGCGTCAGCATACCGTCCAGCACCCGCCGCCCCGCGAGATCGGCATTCATGCCGAGATCGAGGAAATGCCGCAGGAACCGCCCCGCCTGGCTGATGCCGAGGGCGAAGACGCTGCGCACCGGGGCGCCACCGCCCAGCACCGGCGGCGCCGCATGCCGCAGCCAGGACAGCAGGTCACGCGTCGCGGCATAGGCGGCGCCAAGCGGGCGAGCGCCCTTGGCGAGGTAGGTGAACTCGTAGATCGAGCCGGGCTCGAAGGGCGTGCCGGCTGGCTCCAGGCGGATCGCCCGCTCGCCCTCGAAGGCGAAGGCGACGGGGCGGGGTGCATCACCACGGCAGCGGCGCACGGTCAGCTGCGCGCCAGCGGGGTCGAGGGCGGCGGCTGGGGAGGAGAGCGGCGCGGTTGGCCGGTCCTTCGGCGTGATGCGGGTGCCGAAGACGAACTCGTCCCGCACCTTGCCGGTGACGCCTGCCAGCACCGGCAGGGCGATCCGCAGCCCGTCATTGCCGCGCGGCGCCTCCGGGTCCCAGCCCGACCAGACCACGCTGGTCCCGGCAGCCAGCGGCAAGGCGAGGCCGACCGCGCCAGCGGTCCGCACCGCGTTGAGCTCGGGCTGCCCGGCCGGGGCTTCATAGACATTGCCGAAGCTCATCTTGCGGCCGCGATTGGTCACGTCGAACAGCAAGCGGCCATTGCCGCGATGCGGGTCGGCGGGGCGGAGCATGACAAGCTCGATCGCGTATTCGACGAGGCCGGCGGCATTGCGCGGCGCCAGGGCGAGATCGGCGATGCCGGCATTGCGCGGCGCGGCCGGGTCGAGCGCCCCGCGGGCGGTGCCAGCGATGCGGAGATAGGGGCCGGCGCCAAAATCCTGGCCGCTGGCGAAGGCCTCCACGCTGGTAATCTCGAACCCTGCGATGCCCGCTTCAGCCATGACCCTGCCCTCCCTTGCGCGGCAGGGTATGCGGCCGTGCTCAGCCGGGCAATTCGAGCGGCAGACCGACATAATTTTCGGCCAGTGTCATCGCCCCGGCCGGCGAGCGGCAGATGTAGTCAAGCTCGGCGACCCGGACCTTATGCTCGAAGGGGTCCTCGTGGTCGAAGCGATGCAGCAGCGAGGTCATCCACCAGGAGAAGCGCTGCGCATTCCAGACCCGACGCAAGGCGATGGTCGAATAGGCGTCGAGCAGCGCCTCCCCCCGGCCGGCGTAGAAGGCTTCGATCGCCAAAGCGAGCACGCGGATATCGGCGATCGCCAAATTCATGCCCTTGGCGCCGGTGGGCGGGACGATATGCGCGGCATCGCCCGCCAGGAACAGCCGGCCATGGCGCATCGGCTCGGTGACGAAGCTGCGCATCGCGGTGATGCCCCGCTGGCGGATCGGTCCCTCGTTGATCTGTCGGGCGCCGTCATGGCGCGCCATGCGGGCATGCAGCTCGGCCCAGATGCGATCATCGGACCAGGCGGCAATGTTCTCCTCCGGCGCCACTTGCAGATAGTGGCGGGACAGGGTGGGGCTGCGCATGGTCGCCAGCGCGAAGCCGCGTTCGTGCCGGGCGTAGATCAGCTCATGCGCCGCCGGCGGGGCGGCGGCGAGGATGCCCAGCCAGGCAAAGGGATAGACGCGGTCATACGTGGTGAGCCGCGCCGGCGGGATGGCGCCGCGGCACATCCCGTGGAAGCCGTCGCAGCCGGCGATCAGGTCGCACTCCACGGAATGTTCGGCGCCCGCCGATTGATAGGTGATCCGCGGCCGCGGCGCGTCGAGCCCGGAGAGGGCAATGCCCTCGGCTTCGAACAGCAGCGGCAGTCCAGCAGCGAGGCGAGCGGCGATGAGATCCTTCACCACCTCCTGCTGCCCGTAGATGGTGACCCGCTTGCCGGTCAGGCCGTGCAGGTCGATGCGGTGCCCCTCGCCGTCGAAGCGCAGCTCCACGCCATCATGAAACATGCCCTCGCGCCGCAGCCGCTCGCCGAGGCCGGTTTCCGTCAAGATATCGACAGCGTGCTGTTCCAGCAGGCCCGCACGAATTCGTTCCTCGACATAGGTTCGGGAACATGTCTCGATAACCACCGTGTCGATGCCCGCGCGGTGCAGCAAATGAGCGAGCAGAAGCCCGGCAGGGCCGGCACCGATGATCCCGACCTGCGTACGCATAGACTGCCTCCGATGCAGCGGGATCGGTCTTCGCCAGACCACCCGCAATAAGTACGCGGCTTACTACACTATGGCACAGAACAATCGTTCGAGTGATAGTGCGCCCGCGACGTCGATTCGTAGGCGCGAATCGGCCTTAGGACGAGAGGCCCGGCTGGGAGACTAGGAATGGCAATGCAGTTTTATGATTTGGCCGGTGCCGATCCCTTGGTGCGGTTCAGTCCCTATTGCTGGCGTATCCGCATGGCGCTGGCCCATAAGGGCCTGGATGCCGAAACCATCCCCTGGCGCTTCAGCGACAAGGCGGCGCTTGCCTTCTCGGGTCAATCGCTGGTGCCCGTGCTGGTCGATGGCAAGAAGATCATTAGCGATAGCTGGACGATCGCCGAACACCTGGAAGATGCCTACCCCAGCCGCCCGCCGCTGTTCGAGGGCGATACTGCCCGCGCATTGACCCGCTTCGTCAACGCCTGGACCGACAGCGTCGTGCATCCCCTGGTCGCGCGCCTGGTGGTGCGGGACATCCTCGACGTGCTGGGCCCGGAGGATCAGGCCTATTTTCGCCAGAGCCGCGAGGCGCGCTTAGGCGCGACGTTGGAGGCCTTCGTTGCCGACCGTGACACGCATCTGGCCGCCTTCCGCCGTACCCTGCAGCCGGCCCGCCTGACCCTGCAGAAGCAGCCCTTCCTGGCGGGGCCGGAGCCGGGCTACGCCGATTACATCCTGTTCGGCGCCTTCCAATGGGCCCGCAGCGTCTCCCCGCTGCACCTGCTGGAGGCGGATGATCCGGTCCATATCTGGCGCGAACAGATGCTCGACCTGTTCGGTGGGCTTGCGCGCAGCGCCAAGGGGTACGAGGTTTAGCCCTTGGCGTGAGAGGGGCTGGCGATGGACGGGCAGCAAGCAGGCGGGCAGGTTTCGCGGATCGACGTCGTTTCGGACGCCATCTGCCCCTGGTGCTGGGTCGGCAAGCGGAACCTGGATGGCGCGCTGGCGATCCTGGCGGCCGAAGGCGAACACTTCGCCGTGCATTGGCGGCCCTATCAACTCAACCCCGAAATGCCGCGCGAGGGGGTGGAGCGGGCTGCCTATCGCGCCGCCAAATTCGGCAGCCTGGAACGTTCGCGGGACGCCGATGCCCGCGTCGCGCAGGCCGGTGCAGCCGCTGGGCTCGCCTTCCGCCACGACCTGATGCAGCGCACGCCGAACACAATCGATGCGCATCGGCTGATCCGCATGGCCGGCGAAGCCGGCTGTCAGGACGCTGTGGTGGAGCGGCTGTTCCGCGCCTATTTCCAGGAAGGCCGGGATGTCGGCGCGCAGGCCGCATTGGCCGAGCTGGCCGGTGAAGCCGGGCTCGACCCGGCGGCGGTTGCCGCCATGCTGGCCAGCCCCGCGCACGAGGCCGAGGTCACCTCAGAGGATGCGGGCTTCCGCCGGCTCGGCCTGAACGGGGTGCCGACCTTCGCGCTCGATGGCCATGTCGTCTTCAGCGGCGCTATGCCGGCCGAGCAGATGGCCGATGCCTTCCGCCGCGGCCTCGGCATCCTGCGCCAGCAGGCGGCGGCAGCCGCTCAATAGATGCTGCGCCCGCCGGTGCTGTCACAGCCACCGACGGGCGGAAAACCGACCGACTTCACTCGCCTGCCGGTAGGCCAGGGTGGCAGTCGGCGCCTTGGTCAGCGCGATCAGGCCGGCCTGGGCCGCCGCTTAGAGCATGCTGCGTTCACATACGTTCACGCAGCCCGCTCTAGCATGTGTTGGATCGCGCGATTCAGCGCCTTCGGCGATGCCGCCTCAACGCATCGCGCTTTAGCCTGCGGCGTTCGGGTTGGCTTCCTGGCCCGCGCCGCTCGCAGTTTCGACGATAGGCCCATACAAGCAACCGGCCAGCGAGGGGACATTCGTCGTGAATGAGGAAAATTTCCACCGCCTGCTGCATCGTCCGGGCACCTTGGTGGATATCGGCGCGCATGACGGGCTGCTGACCATCCCGCTCGCGCGCCTGCCGGACAGCCGCGTGCTGGCCTTTGAACCGCTGCCAAGTGCCTATGCCAGGTTGCAAGCCGCCCTTGGTAGCGATCACGCCCATGTGACCTGCCATCATATGGCACTTGGCGATCACGCGGGCAGCATCACCCTTGCCATGCCGGTGCTGGATGGAGTGGCACAGGAACAATGGGCCAGCACCGCCAAGGATTACGCGACACATCTTTCGGCCCGGGTCGCGGTGGAACGCTTCACCGTGCCGCTCCGCCGGCTGGATGATTTCACCCTTGCCGATGCCACCGCCATCAAGCTTGATGCTGAAGGTGCCGAGTATGAAATTCTGCGCGGAGCCAGAGAAACCCTGCTCCGCTGCCGCCCCGTGCTGACGCTGGAATTAGAAGAACGGCATCGCCTAGGCAGCACCTATGCCGTGCCGGCCTATCTTGATGCGCTTGGCTATGACGTGTTTTTTGAGTTGCGCGACGGATGGTATCCGATGGCCGCCCTCGATCGCGCGACGATGCAGCGCGCCTCTCCCGATCCTTCGGTGTTTGAAGCCTCAGACCCTTATGTCTTCGTCTTTTACGCCCTGCCGCGCGAAGACAGCGCCGCAATGCTCGAAACGCTCCGCCGCGCCGGATAGCGATGGCGATAGCCGCAGCCCATCGCCAATCATGTGCGCCCGCATCCCCAGCACCCCCGCCTGCTCTAGCGCATGCTGCGTTCACATACGTTCACGCAGCCCGCTCTAGCATGCCTTGGATCGCGCGATTCAGCGCCTTCGGCGATGCCGCCTCAACGCATCGCGCTCTAGGCGCGCTGCCCTCAGCCGGCCAGCTTGACCGCGGAGATGATCACGATCGCCTTCGCATAAGGGTATTCGTCGGTCATCGTCAGGTCGACTTGTGCCGCATGGCCGGGCGGGGTCAGCACCGCCAGCCGCACCGCCGCACCGCCGGTCAGGTGCAGCGTGGGCTTGCCGCCGCGCAGGTTTACTACGCCGAGATCGCGCATGAAGACCCCCTGCGCGAAGCCGGTGCCGAGCGCCTTCGAGGCCGCCTCCTTCGCCGCGAAGCGCTTGGCGTAGGTGCCGGCGCGGATGCGCTCGGTCCGGCGTTCCGCCTTGGCCCGCTCCACCTCGGTGAAGACACGCTGTAGGAAGCGCGCGCCATGTCGTTCCATCACCCGCTCGATGCGACGGATATCGACGATGTCGGTCCCAAGGCCGAGGATCATACCGGCGCGCTCAGCCGCGGGTCCGCTCGACGCGGAGATTTTCGGCCGGCGCCCGCAACGCCGCCATGATGCGTTCCAGATGCCGGAGATCGGTCACCTCGACATCGAGCGCGACCTCCATGCTTTCGCCGTCGCGCTGCTGCACTTTCAGCCCGGAGATGAAGCCGTCGTTCTGCGCCACCGTCTCGGTCAACGCGGCGAGCGCGCTGGACCGGGTGCGCGTCGCTACCATGATCCGCCCGGTGCGGGTGCCGCCCGCCGTATCGTCCCAGTCAAGATCGAGGAAGCGCTCTGGCGTCTGGGCAAAGGCGGTGAGGGAGTGGCAGTCGGCGGCATGGATGGTGACCCCGCGGCCGGTGGTGACGATGCCGACGATACGCTCCCCCGGTAATGGATGGCAGCAGCCGGCGAAGTGGAAGGGCATGCCGCTGACCAGGCCGGTCACCGGGATCGCCGGGGTCAGGGGACGATTGCCGCCCCGCGATTCGCCGCTGGCTGGGCTGCGGCCCAGCAAGGGCCCGGCGCCAAGCCGGCCGCGCGGGCGGGTCAGCGGTTCGGCATCGCTCCGGCGCGGCGGGATCCGCAGTTCCGGCACTGCGGCGTGCAGCACCTCCTTGGCCGAGAGATTGCCGGCGCCGACCGCGGCATAGAGTTCCTCCAGCCCGGGCTGGCGGAGGGGCTTGAGCGCGCCCTGCAGCAGCTTCTCGGAACTGTCGAGCCCTTCCTGGCGAAACGCCTTGACGATCGCCGACCGCCCCGTCTCCTTGTGCTCGTCGCGCTGGCGGGCATGGACGAAGCGGCGGATGCGGGCGCGCGCCTTGCCACTAACGACAAAGCGTTCCCAGGCCGGGTTTGGCTGGCCGCCGCGGGCGGTGATGATTTCCACCTGGTCGCCATTGCCGAGCTGATGCCGCAGCGGGACGATCTTGCCATTGACCTTGGCGCCGACGCAGCTATCGCCGACCTGGCTATGAACCTCATAGGCGAAATCGACCGGCGTCGCGCCGCGCGGCAGCTCGATCAGATCGCCCTTGGGGGAGAAGCAGAAGACCTGATCCTGATGCAATTCGAGCTTCGTGGAGTCGAGGAACTCCTGCGCGCCGTCGGCATTTTCGATGATGTCGAGCAGCGTCTGGACCCAGGGGTAGCGGCCGCGATCCTTGGCTGCCGCCTCGCCCTGCTTATAGATCCAGTGCGCGGCGACGCCGAATTCGGCGACGGCGTGCATCTCCTGGGTGCGGATCTGCACCTCGATCTTGGCATTACGCCGCTCCGGCACCGTCACGCCGGTGTGTAGCGACTGGTAGCCGTTGCTCTTGGGCGTCGAGATGCAGTCCTTGAAACGGCCAGGGACGACGCGATAGGCGTCGTGCACCGCGCCCAGCGCCGCGTAGCAGGCGGGCCGGTCAGGGACGATGACGCGGAACGCCATGACGTCCGAGAGCGCCTCGAAGGCCACGTTTTTCTTCTGCATCTTGCGCCAGATCGAATAGGGCGACTTCTCGCGCCCAATGACCTCGAGCACGCCGACCCCGTGGCGTTCCAGCACCCGCTGCAGATCCTGCTCCAGTTCCTTGATCAGGTCCGCACTCTGTCCGCGCAGGAAGGACAGCCGGGCGGCGATGGTCTGCCGCGCCTCCGGATGCAATTCCTGGAAGGCGAGCGTCTCCAGCTCGGTCTTCAGGGCGTCCATGCCGATCCGCTCAGCGAGCGGGACGAAGATGTCGAGGGTCTCGCGCGCCGTGCGCCGCCGCCGCTCTGGCTGCGGCACGAAATGCAGCGTGCGCATATTGTGCAGGCGGTCGGCGAGCTTGACGATGAGGACGCGAATATCCTCGCTCATTGCCAGGACCAGCTTGCGGAGATTTTCCGCCTGCTTGGTGCCTTCGGATTGCAATTCGATCCGCGTTAGCTTGGTGACGCCATCGACCAGCCGGGCGACCTCGGGCCCGAATTTCTTCTCGATCTCCTTGAGGCCGGTCGCGGTGTCCTCGGCGACATCGTGCAGCAGAGCGGTGGCGATGCTCGCTTGGTCCAGCCGATAGTCCGCCAGGATATTGGCGACCGCGATCGGGTGGGTGATGTAGGGCCCGCCGTTCTCCCGCGCCTGGCCGTAATGGGCGGCATCCGCCACCTCACCGGCCCGGACGAGGACTTCGCGATCGGCCCGCGGATCGTAGGCGGCGACCCGATCGGCAAGGCGGGCGATCTCCGCCAGGATGGGATCGCCCCCGCGCGGGACTTCCCCGGGCGCGGCCACGGGGCCTGCACCGCCAGGTCCGGCGATGCCTTCGGGCGCGCGCGGCGCCGGGTCCGCGGCGGGACCGGCGACGCGCGTCGTCATGCGCCCAGCCTCAGCGACGCCCACCGCCGAGTTCGGCCGCGATCGCGGCTTCGAGATCGTCCGGCGAGAGGTCCTCGCCGGACACATCGGCGGGCAGTTCCTCGTTCACGTCCATGACGCCAAAGATGTTCTCGTCGGTGGCGATCAGGTCGAGCACTTCCTCCTCGGCCGGCTCCGGCTCCGGTGCGCGTTGCAGCGACTTTACCAGATCGGCTTCGAGCGAAGGCAATTCCACGGTCTGATCGGCGATCTCGCGCAACGCCACGACCGGGTTCTTGTCGTTGTCACGGTCGAGTGTCAGTTCCTCGCCCCGGCTGATGTTGCGGGCGCGCTGGGCGGCCAACAGGACCAGCTCAAAGCGGTTCGGCACCTGGACGATGCAGTCTTCGACGGTGACACGCGCCATGGGGGCCTCATGCGGCAAGCGGCGCGCCTGACGACGCGCGGCAAGTTTCAATCAATGACCCAAATAGCGACCCGGGCCGGCCAAAGCAAGGTTTCAGGCGGGCAGCAGCGCCGTACCGTCATCCGGCAAATCGGCCAGCAACGCCTCGACGGTGCGACCGAGCCCGGGATGCCGCCAGCCCGGCGCCACCTCGGCCAAGGGGGCGAGCACGAAGCGGCGATCATGCGCGCGCGGGTGCGGCAACACCGGATCAGGGCCGGGGCGGATCAGATCGCCGACCGCGATGAGATCGAGATCAAGGCGGCGCGGCGCATTGGGCAGGCCGCGGGTGCGGCCGAAGCGTGCTTCGATGGCGTGCAGCGTGGCTAGGAAGGCGGCCGGGTCGTCAACCCGACCGGCCAGTCGGGCGATGCCGTTGACGTAATCCGGCGCGCCGCTGCCGGCCGGCCAGGCCGGGCTGCGGTACCAGCGCGACAGGCCGACCAGCCGCATCTCCGGCAGCCCGGCCAGGGCGGCGGCAGCGGCGATGCAGGTCTCGCGCGGCGATTGGCCCGCCAGACCGGGCAGGTTCGCGCCCAGCGCGACAAGAATATCGAATTGGGACTGGCTGATGGCCGGGTGCGTGCTAGTATTATGGCACATTCGTTTCAGCCCGCCACGGAATTTCGGAACAACACAACATGCAACAAGATCGTATTGAGCGCGTCGCCGTCTTCATCGACGGGGCTAACCTGTATGCCGCCTCCCGCACCATCGGCTTCGATGTCGATTATCGCAATCTTCTGAATCATTTCCGCCAGCGGGCCTATCTGGTTCGGGCGTACTATTACACCGCCTTGCTGGAGACAGAGGAATATTCGCCGCTCCGGCCGCTCGTCGATTGGCTGGGCTACAATGGCTACTCGGTCGTCACGAAGCCGGCCAAGGAGTTCACCGACGCCACCGGCCGGCGGCGGGTGAAGGGCTCGGTCGATATCGAGATGGCGGTCGATGTGCTCGATCTGACAGCGCATCTCGATCATGTGGTGCTGTTCTCCGGCGATGGCGATCTGCGCCGGCTGGTCGAGGCCGTGCAGCGGCGTGGCGTCCGCGTCACCGTGGTGAGTTCCATCCGCACCCAGCCGGCGATGATCGCCGATGAGTTGCGCCGGCAGGCCGATGCCTTCATCGACCTCGCCGACCTCGCCGAGTTCATCACCCGCCGGCAGGTGGAGCCGCGGCCGCGCATGTCGCCGCCCGCGCGGCCCGCAGTGGCGCGCGCGACCCCGGCCGAGCCCTTCCGCGAGGGGGCCGAGCTCGACGAGTGAGCCCGGCGGCGCCGTCCCGCGACTGCCCGCTCTGCCCGCGGCTTGCGGCGCTGCGGGGGCAGAACCGCGCGGCCTTCCCGGATTGGCACAATGCCCCGGTTCCCAGCTGGGGACCGCTCAATGCGCCGATCCTGGTGCTCGGCATGGCGCCGGGCCAGCGCGGGGCGAACCGCACCGGGCGGCCCTTCACCGGCGATCATGCCGGCAGGCTGCTTTACACCACCCTGCTGAAATACGGCCTCGCCCAGGGCGAGTATGCCGAACGCCCGGATGACGGCATGGCGCTGACCGGCTGCCGGGTGACCAATGCGGTGCGCTGCGTGCCGCCTGCCAACCTGCCCGAGCCGGCCGAGGTCCGGGCCTGCAACGGTTTCCTCCAAGGCGAGATCGCCGCCATGCCGAAGCTGCGGGTGGTCCTCGCGCTGGGCGTGCTGGCGCACAACGCATTGCTGCGTGGCTTCGGCATCCCCGCCGCCCGCCTGCCCTTCGGCCATGGCGCGGTGCAACCGCTGCCGAACGGGGTCTGGCTGGCCGACAGCTACCATGTCAGCCGCTACAACACCTCGACGCGGCGCCTTACCGCGCCGATGTTCGAAGCCGTGGTCGAAGAGGTGCTGCGCCGCGCCGGTTAAGCCGCCGGACCCGCCGCCAGCGCCGCCTCGATCGCCTGCACGAGGGCCGGGGATTGCGGGCCGGTCTGGGTGCTGAAGCTGGTCACCCGGCGGCCATCGCGGGCCACCAGATATTTATGGAAATTCCAACGCGGCGGCTGCCCACCGGCCTGAGCCGCGAGGAAGGCGTAAAACGGCGAAGCCCTGCTGCCCTGCACATGGGCCAGCGTCGTCATCGGAAAGGTGACGCCGAAATTGGCGTCGCAGAATTCTTTGATCTTCTTCGTCTCGGCGCTTTCCTGGTTGAAATCCTGGCTCGGCACACCGAGCACAAGCAGTCCCTTCGGGCCGTATTGCTCGTGCAGCTTCTGCAGCCCGGCATATTGCGGCGTATAGCCACAGAAGCTTGCAGTATTGACCACCAGCAGCGGGCGACCGCGATAAGCGCTGAGCGCCAGCGGGCCGCCTTCGATCGCCTCCAGCGTGAAGTCGAAGGCGGTGGCGGGGGTGGCGGCGGTCATCAGCAAGCCTCCTGTCGCGGCGAGCAGGGCGCGGCGCACGGGGTCAGCCATAGCGTTCTTCCTTCCAGGGGTCGCCGTTGTTGTGATAGCCGCGCACTTCCCAGAAGCCGGGCCGGTCTTCCCGCAGCAGCTCGATCCGCGTCACCCATTTTGGCGATTTCCAGAAGTACAGCTTGGGCAGCACAAGCCGCACCGGCCCACCGTGCTGGCGGGTGATCGGCGCGCCCTCCCAGCTATGGGCAAAGAGCACCTCATCCTCCAGCAGCGCGGCCAGCGGCAGGTTGGTGGTATAGCCGTCGTAACTGGTGAAGGAGACGAACCGTGCCTCCTCCTTCGGCCGGGCCAGGCCGATCAGCTCACGCGCCAGCACCCCCTGCCAGCGATTATCGTAGCGGCTCCATTGGGTGACGCAGTGGATATCAGACACGCGCTCGACCTGCGGCAGCGTCATGAACTGATCGAGCGTGAGCCGCACCGGGGCCTGCACCAGGCCTTCCACACGCAGCCGCCAATCCTCCCGGCTGATGTCCGGCTGCACGCCAAGGTCGAGCACCGGCCACTCCTTCACCAAGGTCTGGCCGGGCGGCAGGCGGTCGCGCGTCGCATCGCCCGTCTCTCCGGTCAGCAGCCGGCCCGTCCGGGCCCATTCCTGCTTGGTCTCGATCAGCTTGTCGCGCAGCTTGCCGGTCAGCGGCACCTCGGTCTCGTCCTCGGGCATCGACAGCCTCCTCGGCGCAAGAGGTACGGGCCCGCCAGCCGGATGCAAGGGGCTCAGCCCTTCATCCGCATCAGCCGGGCCTTGTCGCGCGCCCAGTCGCGCGCCGCGGCGGCCTGACGCTTATCGTGCTGCTTCTTGCCCTCGGCCAGGCCGAGCAGCACCTTGGCGCGGCCCTTCTCGTTGAAATGGATATCAAGCGGCACCAGCGTCACGCCTTCGCGGGTGATGCTACCGATCAGCTCGCGCACCTGCTTCCTGTGCAGCAGCAGCTTGCGCGGGCGACGCGGTTCGAACCGGGCGACGACGCTGCCGGCCTGCCATTCCGGAATGGTGCAGTTGAACAGCCAGAGCTCGCCGTCGCGCTCACCGGCCCAGGCCTCACTCAGCGTGGCGCGGCCGGCGCGCAGCGACTTCACCTCCGGCCCGACCAGCACCAGCCCAGCCTCCATCGTCTCGCCGATCTTGTAGTCGTGGCGCGCCTTGCGGTTCTGCGAGGCGATGCCATGCGAGATCATCGCCTTCTTGCGTTCAGCCATGTCGCGTCGCCCGCGCGGGGCCCGCCCGCCTCAGTTGAGCAGCCCGGCCGACACCATCGCCTCGCGCACCCGCGCGCGGGTCGCCTCGCCTGGCGGGGCAAGTGGCAGGCGGCAGCGGGCGGTGCCATGGCCCAGCAGGCTGGCGGCGTATTTCACCGGCCCCGGCGAGGTCTCGCTGAACAGCGCATCGTGCAGCGGCACGAGGCGGTCCTGGATCTCCGCCGCCTCGGCGATCCGCCCGGCCCGCCAGGCCTGATGCATGGTCGCGCAGAGCCGCGGCGCGACATTGGCGGTCACGCTGATGCAGCCCGAACCACCCGCGGCATTGAAGGAGAGCGCGGTATGATCCTCGCCCGAAAGCTGGATGAAATCCTTGCCGCAGGTGCGCTTGGTGTGAAGCGGTCGGGCGAGGTTGGCGGTCGCATCCTTCACGCCGATGATGTTCCGGTGCTTGGCCAGCCGGCCCATCGTCTCCGGCGTCATGTCGACGACGCTGCGCGGCGGGATGTTGTAGATGAACATCGGAATGTCCACCGCATCGGCAATTGCGGTGAAATGCAGGAACATCCCTTCCTGCGTCGGCTTGTTGTAATAGGGCGTCACCACCAGCGTCGCATCCGCGCCGGCCAGCTTCGCGTGGCGGGCGAAGTCGATCGCCTCGGCCGTGCTGTTGCTGCCTGCGCCGGCGATCACCGGGACGCGCTTCCGCGCAACCTCGATGCAGATCTCGACGACTCGCTTGTGCTCGGCATGGCTGAGGGTCGGTGATTCGCCGGTGGTGCCCACGGGGACCAGACCCTCGGTCCCCTCGGCGATCTGCCATTCAACCAGCTTGGCGAAGGCATGCTCGTCGAAGGCGCCATCGTCACGCATTGGCGTGATCAGCGCGACCATCGAACCCTGGAACATCCGGCTTTCCTCCGCTGGCCGGGCGCCCGCCCGGAGCCGCCAAAGCTAGTCACCGGCGCCGCCCGGGGCAAGGGCGACGGCGCCGGGGCGAGCCTGCTACAATGCACCCATGCGCCGCCGAATCCTGCTCGCCTCCGCCGCCCTGCCGCTGCTGCCCCGCCCGCTCCGGGCCCAGGCCGATCCCCGCGCTGCCGGGCGACGGGCGCTCGATGCCGCCGCCGCCGGCCGCTGGGCGGAGGCCGAGATCGCCGCCCGCGGCGCCGATCCGGCCATCGCCAAGCTGGTCACCTGGCTGCGCCTGCAGCAGCGCGGCCAAGCCAGCGCCGGGGAAATCGTGACCTTCCTGCTGGGTAATCCCGACTGGCCCGGCCAGGGCAACCTGACCCGCCGGGCCGAGGAAGCGCTCGCCACCGACCCGGACGATGCGCTGGCGCTGCGCTATTTCGCCGCCCAGCCGCCGCGCAGCCTGGAAGGGTATCAGCGGCTGGCCGATGCCCTGCAACGCGCCGGCAAGGCCAATGAGGCCACCGCCACCCTCCGCAATGGCTGGACCGATGCCCCGGGCGATGCGGCGGCCGAGGCCACCTACCTGTCCCGC
>Ga0114959_10002767_pt1 | contig 14136 bp, 14 predicted proteins | sample C_130625_EF_Meta_FD_87317 | JGI IMG/M metagenome (GOLD analysis project Ga0114959, IMG submission 87317) | Freshwater microbial communities from Lake Croche, Canada to study carbon cycling - C_130625_EF_MetaG | ecosystem: Environmental > Aquatic > Freshwater > Lake | place: Lake Croche, Canada...
ACCCCACAACACCCCCATGACACACTCTCCCTACCCCACCATGACACACTCCCACAACACCCCCTACAAGAAGACACACTCTCCCCCGAAGACATCCCATTCCATGATATTTAAAAAACAAACAAACTTAAATAATTCCTATATAACTATCTAATTATATCATAATACTATAATACTATAATACTATAATACTATAATAACTATAATGTCTCTCACAGGCGATGAATTAACAATCAATGAAAAATCATATACCATTCAATATAAAAATGGCGAAACATTCTTCGTGGGAAAATTATTGAAAAGAGAGAAATTTTTTTCACCGTTTCATGGATGCTATTCGCTATATAACACCATTTTTGAATTTGAACAGAAACCAGATATGAATCTTGTTCTCCATAGTTTAGATGCATTTCACAATCAAAAAATGTTTTATGGAACCAATCATACAGAAGAAGTATAGAATATAAAACATCTTGAATTATGAGTTTAATGACTTCAAAAAATATAATCGCTTTATGTAAATGTTCGAAAAAATTAATATTATCAAAGAGAAGGGTTATATCCCAGATACAATATTAGATATTGGGGCGCATCACGGTTCTTGGACGAATTCTATGAAACAGATTTATCAAGATTCCAAATATTATTTATTTGAAGCGATTGACTATTCCGAATTGAATCAATTTCAAAATGATGAAAATGTCACAGTATATAATAATTTACTAAATGATAAAATAGAAACGGTAGATTGGTATCAAATGAAGAATACAGGTGATTCTCTTTTTAGAGAGAAAACCCATCATTTTGCGAATTGTGAAATTATGAAAAGAGAAACAATCGATTTACATTCTCTTGCTTTAAAAGACAATCTGTTTCAAGATTCTAAAAATATACTCATCAAAATAGATTGCCAAGGTGCTGAAATACCTATATTAAAAGGTGCTACTTCAATATTGGAAAAAACTGATTTCATAATTTTAGAAATACCTTTATTTGGAAAATACAATGAAGGCGTTTCCGATTTTTTAGAACATATCATGTTTATGAAGTCAATCGGGTTTTTAATATATGACATAATTGATAACCATTATATAAACAATTTCAATATGCAAGTCGATGTATTGTTTATAAATAAAAATCATCCATTCAATAAAATAGTCAATGAAACATTGCTCGAAACGACTATTTACAGCTGAAAAATTGAAATACTTTTCTACATAATACATGATGATAAATATCTATTGGTAGTTGATAATAGAGCAATGTCTGTAACAAGCGATACCTTTTCCGAATGCCCGATTTGCATGGTTTCCATTGGTAACAGGAACAAATGTATCACGGAATGTGGTCACGAGTTTTGTCTCAAGTGTATTTTGAGTTGGTCACAAAAGAATATATCATGTCCTTGTTGCAGAGAAGAAATGAGGGAGGCTTCTACCGAAGACTCTGATTCAGACGAGGACGATGACGAGTCAGAGGATGACACGGAGGATGAGGAAGATGACACAGAAGAAGATAACGAGAATGATGAAGAGACGATTATCTCCGAAACGTACACTAGCAGTAGAGGAGCCACTGTGGAGAACATTGCTAAAGCATTTGAAGAAAAGGGATATACATTATCCGATGCGCTTAAGTTGTTATTAGGCAGACATAGTGAAGAAGAAACCAAAAATACAGAGGACTATTATTACGAGGTGTCCAATTGTTTTGATGAAATTGTAGAAACGTTGGATTACGAAGCGGACCAAGAGCTATCAGAAAGAACACAAATGGGAAAAGAAGATACTGTTTGATTTGCTAATTAGATATACATTTGTTTGTATTAGTATAAAAACAACTCGGAGTTACCATTTGTCCTTTTACGTCCAAACAACGCAAACCCTTATCCACATTATTACAACGGTCTTCGGTTCTCCCATATTTTGCGCAAAACATAGGACAAGGTATTTCTGTATTATAATATTGTTCATTTAAATAACCATTTGTATTACTAGGAACAGGGTCACTTGCATTCAAATTTTCTACAAAATAATTTATTCTAAACAGTGAACTCACCCCCAATAAAAAAATAAACAACAAAAGAACAATAAACACTTTTTTCATTTTATATTATGTTGTTATATTTTACATAATATAGAATTCATAATATATCGCAAATAAAAACTTACGAATAAGCAGTTTCATTTTCATCTCTAAAATCCCATACAACTTCCCCACATTCCCAATTGTTCGAATCTTTCAACAAGGATTCATATAGTTTTGTATCGTTCCTTGTCAATAACATACTATTCGAACCGCCATTCTCCATATACATTTCATGATTGCGGGTTTTATGAAACAATCGATGAATAGTATGTGTATAAGAATCTATGATATTAGACATATTAGAAATGACTACGATGAATAACAAAATAGTAGTTGACAACATTTCTATAACATTATATATTATACGTATATTGTTTACAAATAATATATATAATAATAGTATATTTATACAACATTCAGTGAATGACCATCATAAATAATATTGAGATTGATAACATAAACTATGAGAAGAATGAGATAAAGAACGCAATCCAAAACAATGAACCGATTGAAAACAAACTACATGTAATCATGGTGATATCCAATCCTTGTTTATATGCAAAACGATATATTTTAGCAAAAGAATTCATAAAACGTATGGAAGAAGATGAAAACGATGTAATTCTCTATGTTGTGGAACTCGCATACGAGAGCCAACGATTTATCATAACAGACAAAAACAACAAACGACATCTTCAATTAAAAACGTCCACTCCATTATGGCATAAAGAGAACATGATAAATGTTGGAATCAGAAAACTACTTCCAAAGAACTGGAAGGCAGTTGCTTGGATAGATGGAGATATCGAATTTGAAAGTGCTACTTGGGCAAAAGATACACTCAAAGTATTAAATGGATGCAGGGATGTGGTTCAAATATTCAGTCACTGTGTGGATATGAATAGTAAAGGTTATACAATGCGTGTTTTCAGTAGTTTTGGTTACCAATATGAACGAAAACATCAGTATGTTTCAAATGGACCCGATTTTTGGCATCCAGGTTTTGCATGGGCATTTACGAAAAAAGCATTTGAAAAAATGGGAGGATTGTACGATGTCGCCCTACTTGGTTCCGGCGACAATATCATGGCGATGTCTCTTATTGGTTGTGGATTAAAAGCAGTTAATTCGGAATCGACAGATGACTATAAAAACTCCATCACGGATTATCAACGAAGAGCCAAAAATCTCAGACTTGGATATGTTCCTGGAGTCATTCGGCATCACTATCATGGTTCGAAAAAAAATAGACAATATTCGGAAAGATGGCAAATATTATTGGACCATTTGTATTCTCCTTCTTTACATGTTACAAGAAATACGGATGGAATAGTGATTCCTAGTGAAGCATGTAGTCAAAAGTTACTAGATGATATATTGGTTTATTTCAAGCAGCGGAATGAAGACGAAGAGTTTACTCGACGATAGAGAGTCTTATTTTATTTTTTATTTTGTCTTCGTCTTCGAACAAATACACTTTGAACTGATTTTTTGAATAATTCAAAACATCTGTTTTGCAGGTAATTCTTGACAGGAGTTTTATATCTTCCAAATACACCATATAACAATATGTATTGTCGGATTTTTTCAATTTATCAAATACAACACCCGTGTGTTCTATTTTCATAATATCGGGCGTTTTAAAACAGCGTTCGACTAATTGGCAATCCGTTTGTACTTTTCGTATGGACCGCATAGAGGCATTAATATAATCTATGTTCTCCAACCAATTTGATAAAAACGCAGTGGCTTCTTTTGACCGATTGGTTATCAATCCCAATTTATCTAATAACAGCATTTGATTTAATAAATCGACCAATCTTCGGATAGGACTCGTGACATGAACATATGATTTTATATCCATAAGGACATGTTCCATTTTGTCGTCATTGTATAGTACATATTGTCCAGACGAGTTGTTCCACATTTTGATGATTCGTGTTGTGTCTTCTTTCATATCCCATATTATGGTATCATCATCTATTTGTTGATTTTTTAGGGGGTCGAAGTAGTTGGATGACCTAAAAATACCGAACTTTTGTAACGCCATGCGATTTCCACACACCTTATTCATAAAAACCATCCAAAAGGAAACTAGGTCATGACTATCTTCCACATGTTTATCTATTTTTTTCGTTATTTCTAGTAATTGGGTGTAATGTTCATCGGTCGCAATCATTTCGGGGTCTTCATATACGTAATTCTGTTCTACCCATATCAATGCATTTGAGAACGTTTCACTGTTTTCTATTACATTTCCATTGGAATCCACGAGAACATCCATGACAAATGCAAATCGGTCATCCTGTTTTTGAAGACTGCATAATAGTTCGGAAAGTATAGTTGGCATCATGGGTCGCCTTCTATCCGGAAGATATATTGTGGCGACACGTGTACTGAAAGAGTTCCATAGATTGAATGCTTCCACCCATAAATATACGTTGGCAATATACACTGATATTTTCCAATTTCCATTCTCCATTTTTCGAATACTGAATGCGTCATCAAAATCGGAACTTCCCAATGGGTCGATTGTGAAGATATAGTCTTGTTTTCTTCTATCATGTATAATAAAATCGGTATTATTGCATATTTGCGCTATACGTTCTGGGGTGGGTTTCTTTTCGAGTGTTTCGCGTGTTTTGTTTATGAAATGTGTGATGGAGATATGGAGACTTCTGCAATACAATTGGTATTCATAGAAAACCTCTATCTTCTCCACATTTCCAAGAGTTTGTACGAGTAATCCTTGAGGATGGGTATCTTTCCATTTGTCGAATTTGAAGGTTACATATTTGTTTTTATTGACTTTTGAGAACCCCATTTTTATTTCATATGGTATAATAAAAGCGGGTAAACTTCTATCATTTGGAATGCATTTATAGAGTAGGCGTTTTTTATTATCTGTTCTCCCGAATGTTTTATTGTTCTCGAGAATCAAAATACCTGGTATCTCTATTGAATCTTTTACTGGAGAACTTACTATATATATATCTCTGCCGTTTTCTTGAAAAGAGAATATATCTCGTGTGAACAGTTTTTCTTTTATTGGGTGGAACCCATCCCATTTCGGTATGCCGTCCCATTGTGGGTTCTCGACATCGATTCGTTTGCCTGATTGAACATCTACAATACCCCATTGTGAATAATTCCGGTCTTCTATTATTATTTGAAAGGTTTTCATTTTCAAGGAAATAGAATGAAATTATTAACTATTATGTATATAAAAATAGGTTTATGTTGTTATACAAAATATAGTTATGATAACGGACCCCACGATTCAGTTTGTCATTGTCAAACCCATCTGTGATGGTATTGGAAATGTAATAAAGAGTTATATTACCGCCTATAGTGTGAATAACAACAGTAAAATCGATTGCAATCCCGACTATTCACTCGGTGTCTATGATACGGTTATCGACGATTGTCATATATATCATGAAACATCTGATATAAAACCAAACTATATGTATACTTCTCGGTTGTTAGTATTACCAGAGGAAGAAGAAGAACAGTCTCATATATTCAGTGAGGAGAATTATGAAGTGAATGGTTGTGGAAATCTAGATTTTAATTATTTATATTCATTTCGAAGATTGATTGATTATAATTATGACCCCGCAAGAATATGCCAACGTGTAAAAAACCGTATTCTAAAAACAATTGAGAAAATCCATTTTTTACCCTTTGTTGAGAACAAGGTTCTCGAAAAGAACATCCAAGAAAGCAATGATATATTGGCTATATCCATTCGTACATGGAAATGTTTTCATGAAAAGAATATACATCGAAAATATGATTCGGAAACATACAAGGAAACAATCAAACAAGTTGTTCTAACGGAGAACCCAGAATCGATTCTAATTTCATTTGATAATCACGATTATGAAGAGGAATATATGTCATTTTTGAAGGATTTTAATATACCGATAACTGTTTTACGAAAGGATGCCGATACAAATGAATTGCAACATGCGTTTATCAAGATGTTATCTTTATCGAAATGTCGGTATTATATTGGGAATCGCATTAGCACGTTCTCGGAGTTGGTTTGGTGGTTTAGTGAATGCAAAATAAAAGTCTATCCTTTATTTTAATTTTTTTGGATTATCAGTACAATCCTATATAGATTACGATTCAATAATCTATATAGGGTTTTATTTTTTCTTGCGACTATACTTGCAATATTGGCGTTGGGAGAACCCTTTTGGTTTTTTACAATTGATACTGCGCTTATACTTCATGGACCATTTTCCTGCATGTTGTCTTTTTTTGCATGTTTTATGATGTGAAATTGTTTTTGCTCTTTGCATGATATAAAATACTTAAACATAATAATAATAATAATAATAATAATAATAATAATAATGCCTCCTAAATTTTTCAAGAGAAAAACAAATTACGGGAATAGCGAGAACCAAGAAAAAAAAGAAAAAGATAGCATAGAAACGCAATATACAAACGCCAAATATCTACTCATTGTTGAATCGCCATCCAAATGCAAGAAAATAGAGGGTTTCTTAGGAAACGAATATAAATGTATTGCATCTTATGGCCATTTGCGTCAAATCGAAGGATTAAAATCGATTCATACAAAAGGAAATTTCGAGATTACGTTCTCCACAATAAAAGAAAAAGAAGAACATATCGAGAAGATAAAAAAAATAATTTCTATGTTTGATAAAACCAATGTATATTTAGCGACCGACGATGATAGAGAAGGAGAATCGATTGCATGGCATATTTGCGAACTTTTTGAATTGCCTATCGATACCACTCCCAGAATAATATTTCACGAAATCACAAAACCAGCGATATTACACGCGGTTTCAAACCCAGTGAAAATAAACATGAATATTGTTCATGCGCAACATGCGAGACATGTTCTCGATATCATTGTTGGATTTAAGGTATCACCTTTTTTATGGAAATATATATACAGTAGTAAGAATGCTTCCCTGTCAGCAGGTCGATGTCAAACCCCCGCGTTGAGACTTGTATATGACAAACAGAAAAATTCATCCGCTACACTGCAAATAGAAGTGAAATATAAAATAACAGCCTCTTTTTTTGAGACAAATAAGGTATTCCAATTAAACCGCGATTTTACTGACCCAAAAGAAGTGATTGATTTTTTAGAATTATCGAGAACTCATAAACATCGATTATCGATTGAAAATCAAAAAGATGTTGTCTATTCTCCACCTACGCCTTTTTCCACATCGAAACTTTTACAGGCAGCAAGTAATATATTGCATATTTCTCCAAAACAAACGATGACTATCTGTCAAAAACTCTACCAAGATGGACATATTACTTATATGAGAACCGATAGTACAAAGTATTCGAAGGAATTCTTAGAAAGAGCATCCCAATATATTTCCGAAAAATGGAAATCGAAATATGTAGGAAATATGGATGCATTGGTAAACAAAGATACGAATGACCCACATGAAGCCATTCGCGCAACACATATAGAGGTAGGGGAAATCGAGGAAAAAGACCATATGGTATCATCCCTATACAGACTAATTTGGAAAAATACGGTCGAATCTTGTATGACACCAGCGAGTTATCAATGTAAACTTATAACAATAACCGCACCGAATGATTTGGCGTATCATTCTTCATTGGAAATTCCGATTCATTTAGGTTGGAGAACCATTTCCAATAAGACGGATTCAACTACCACCAATATTCAATCGCAAACATCAGGAGAACTTTTTTATCTGGAATCAATAGAAAAATCGGGAGAGTCACTGGCTCTACCCAATAAAATCGAATCGATAATGGTTGGAAAATCGATGAAACAATGTTATTATACGGAGGCGAGTCTTATACAAGAATTAGAGAGGAATGGAATTGGAAGACCTTCTACGTTCTCACTATTGGTAGATACCATACAAGATAGAGGATATGTTAAAAAAATGGATATCGAAGGTGAAAAAAGAATATGTAAAGAATTTTTATTCATGGACAATGTTCTCGAAGTAAAAGAAAGAGAACGTGTTTTTGGAAATGAAAAAGATAAATTAGTAATACAACCAATAGGAATATTGACCATCGAATTTCTCATCCAACATTTCAATGCCCTTTTTTCTTATGACTATACCAAATTATTAGAGGAAAAATTAGATGAAGTAGGTTCTCAAACCCCCGGAATAGAATGGTTCGATATTTGTAAATCATGTAATAAACAAATAAAAGAATCGATAAACGCAATCGCACGATTGGAGAAAAAGGTCTATAAAATAACAGATGAATATGATTTAGTATTTCAACAATTTGGTCCGGTTCTCCGACATAAAGATGAAAATGGGAATATAGAATACAAATCTATCAAAAAAGAATTACGATTGGATTTAGAAAAGGTACAGGCAGGGGGGTATTCATTGGAGGATTTAATGGAAATAAAGACAGACTCTTTGGGAATGTATGAGAACGAAGAGGTTCTCTTGAAATCAGGGAGATATGGATTTTATATTCAATATGGAGACATTCGTAAAACCATATACAATAAGAAGATTTCGAAGGAGGAAATCACTCTAGACTATGTGATTCCGATTCTCCAAGAAATGAGGGAACAAGAAAATGAAAGAGAAGAAAACGAAGACGAAGGTTCTCAACCCAATCTAAATAAAAATATATTGAGAACAATCGATGAGAATACCAGTGTACGGAAAGGAAAATATGGGCCCTATGTGTATTATAAAACCAAAGAAATGAAAACCCCGAAATTTTTGAAAACAAATAGTTTTAGAAAAGGACTTCTTGTTTGCCAGTTGAGTGAATTGAAAGAGTGGTTAAAAAATACATATAACATACCTTGATGAATAAATATTCTCACAACATACTCTATAATAAATGTCTGGAGATTATTTGAAATTTTTTAAATACTTCCATTTCTTGATGATATATTTTGTTGTGTTTTATCTATTTTATAAAAAGAATTTAGAATTGGTGGGTATTTTCATTGGCTCGGTACTCAGTTTAATTAGTAACTTGTTTTTATTTATCGATATTATTTCTTCACCAAAAAGTAGTGACCCGGTTGTATTTGTGTTTTTTATTGGAATTGTAGGTATGTTTGTTTCCACAGTTCTCCTATTATTTACAATGGTTCGATTACATTCGCTATACAATTCTCAAGAAAGTCCAATTCAATTTACAAAAGAAGGTCGTAAAATATTAGACAGATATAAACAATTATTTATTGCGGATGTTTTGGCGATTTTTAGTATGGCATTTTTGTATTTTACTACCTATAAAATAGATCTTGCAAACGTAGACAATATGGGTTATTTATTGAAAAACAATTTTGAAAAATCAGGAGATTACTATGTCCCTTTTTTTAATTCCACATTTGATCCAAATGGAAATACAATAGTTGAATCATTTATGTTATTATTAAAGGGTGTATTGTCTATAGTCGTGTGTGGATCAACTGGACTTATGCTTTATTATACGACGGAATTAGAAAAATTAAGACCTTCACAGGTTTATGTTACGGAAGAACAATACAATCCTCCTCCAACAAAGCTTAAACGTAAAGGTACTAATATTTCTTATTCGTTCTCGAGATTATTTGAGAATTTAAATATGAATTATTTATTGCATTCCACTACTATCATCTAATATTGCACAATGCTTATAGTAAAATAATATATCGGGAATATATTATGTTAACATGCATAATGCGTATAAATATAATATAATGGTTCTCAATAAATACTATGAAATTCTACGAAACCCATTATGAAGAATATATATCTGCGTTGCAAAATGTGAATATGCATCCAGAATTGGTGGAAACGTGTGAAAAAATCCCCAAAAATGTAAATAATATTAGTAATTTAATTGTATTTGGACCTGCAGGGGTGGGTAAATATACCCAGGTTCTCAACATATTAAAAAATTATAGTCATTCATTATTAAAATACGATAAAAAAATAAAAATCCATACGGATAAACAGGACTATACATATCGTATAAGTGACATACATTATGAAATTGATATGTCTCTTTTGGGATGCAATTCAAAGATTCTTTGGAATGAGATTTTTTTGCAGATTGTCGATATTATCTCGGTGAAAGCAGAGAAAATAGGATTTATTCTCTGTAAAAACTTCCATTGCATTCATACGGAATTACTGGAAATTTTCTATAGTTATATTCAGCAATATAATCATTCTTCTTCTCAAATACAAATACGATTTATTTTGTTAACGGAACATATCAGTTTCATTCCAAACAATATATTAAATTGTTGTAAAACATTGTCTGTGAAACGTCCAACGAGAGAACAATATATGAATGCATTGACGACTAATAAAACCGTTTCGGAGAATCCAAGTCCGGTTTCCCATTTTATTCAACGTATCACGCAACTGAAAAGAAACAAAGGAGATTTTAAAAAAACGAAAGAATTGATAGAGAACGTATCTACAGAAAATATTGTAAACAGCAAAGAAATCTTGTCTTTTTCTCTTTTAAAAGACAAAACGGAATTACCACAAGATATATTCAACATCATATGTAACAATATTATTCATGAGATTGAGAACCCAGATAAAATCGTATTTACGAATTTCAGAGACACTATATATGATATATTGATTTACAATTTGGATGTAACGGAGTGTATATGGTATATATTGATTTATTTTATAAACAATGGCTCTTTGTCGAAGGAGAACATTTCCATTATATTACAAAAAACCTATTTATTTTTAAAATATTACAACAATAACTATCGTCCTATTTATCATTTAGAAAGTATATTCTTTTGTATAATAAATAAACTGTACAATTATGATAAATAGTAAGACAGCTCGAGAGAACTTGGAAATACCCATTCATGAAAAAATCACAGAATCTATGTTAAAAAAACAATATCGGATGATGGCGTTGAAATATCATCCGGACAAGAATAAACATCCAAATGCATCGATTCGATTTCAAGAAATAAATGAATCGTATGAGCAATTAAAAAAGGAATTGGAATATCCTTTCCTTTTTAAAATGAATATGGGAATGGACCCCGATTCGGACTCAGATACAGAAGGATGTTCTCCAAATGCGAATCAAAATGACTATAAACACATATTTTCTTCTTTCATAAAAATCATTCTTTCGAATGAAGTAGATTCGAATGAAATGAGAAACAAATTGTTTACGATGATTATAATACAGGTGATAAATACTTGTGAAAAAAACGCATTGTTGTTATTAGAAAAGATAGACAAAAACATCTTAATGAGAATAAGAGATTTTATTGAAAAATACACTGATATATTGCATTTCTCGAGTACGTTTTTATCAGAAATCGATAAAATATTGGATAAGAAAATCAAAAAAGATAAATTTGTGATTATACATCCATTTATTGATGATTTGTATGAGAACAATCTCTACAAGTTGGTGGAGAATGATACCCTCTTTTTAATACCTGTATGGCATCATGAATTGGTATATGATATTTCGGGTTCTGACCTATACGTCTCATGCTATCCATTGTTGCAAGAAAACAGTTGGGTGGATGAAAATAACAATGTTCATATAAAGTTGTCTTATTCGATTCAAGAACTATTTGGTAAACAAACGGTGGGATTCGAACTCGGCAAAAAAGTATTTGAATTTCCAGTGAAAGAAATTTGTTTGGTTGAATATCAAGAAATTGTTTTGTCGAAACAAGGAATTTCAAAGATAAACACCGATAATATTTATGATATTTCAGATAAAAGTGATATCATTATACATCTTACATTATGTTGTAACTGAAATCATAAAAACCATAAAAAATAAAATAGAGTTTATTTTATTTTTTCTTATCTTTTATTACATTACAATTCATTCAGTTATCAGGCAATCAAGTTATCAGGCAATCAAGTTATCAGGCAATCAAGTTATCAGGCAATCAAGTTATCAGGCAATCAAGTTATCAGGCAATCAAGTTATCAAGCTATTATTTATTTATCTAACTACGAATACACTATTCTACATTATGCCTTCTTCTTCACAACCTTCTTCTTGACCACAGTGGGTGCTTCTGTTGTAACCGCTTCTTGCGCCTTGTCTTCCTTTGCTACTGGAGCTGGGTCGGGCTCAGGTGCAACCTTGACGAGGGGCTCTACAACTTCAACTGTCTTGGCAACAGGCTCAGGCTCTCCTTCATCATCGCTGTCAACTACTTCCGTGCTAGTGACCTTGGTTGTGTTTTCGACCAATTCATCTTCATTGTCTTCTACAATATCCTGTGTCTCAATTGCAGTGCGGTCTTCATCTGTCAACAAAATCTGGCACTTACCTGCGATACTGACACTTACACGCGGCTTTACAACGCATTGTACCAACTTCCAGGTCAATCCCCAACCTTTACCACCAATCCAAATACCACCACATTGAAGAACACATGCGACACTGCTCATCTTTGGAATCAAATCGACAGGAGTGATGGACTCACATTCCGTGGGGAAAATCATAGTCGATTGAGTATCATAGATTTCCACATTCCATTTTCCATCGTAGAATGGAACCTTTGCGCGAATTGAAGGTGGCTTCGAAGTATCAATCTTCTTGGTATCCTTCAACTTGCTATACTTGAGGAAAGGAAAGAATGTGTGCTTACAAAGTTCTTTTGACATTGGCTCACCCCACCATAATTCAGAATTGGCAACTGCGTCGTCCAAGATTTGATTCTCAAAATCCTTCAACTTCTGGAGGAACTGATTGGTTGCCGGTGTCTCATACTCTTTGTTCATTGGGAAATTTAACGAAATACTATACTTACCATCTGATTCTCCCTTGTCGTCAACAAAATCTGCAACACCCCACGTCATCATAAGAGGAGTTGAAATATGAAGAGACCTGTTTGTTTGTTTACTAATTAGACTGATTGCTTTTCCGCCCGACTTATTGGCCTTGGGAGCCATGTATTTGTTGGAGGAAGTGTTCCAGTCTGAGATGGCAAGTACGATTGGTTTTGACATGATACTATTTGATTTGCGCTTGAATTATACAATGATATTCTACGTTATCTTTAAATCAATTTTTTAGAAAATATAAATTTTTTGACTTGGAAAACAATCACAAATACTTATCCATTTATATAAATCTATCGACCCATTTTGTTCTCCAGATGTGGACTCTTTCTCTTTGTAATCATACTTATCGTTTTGTAAAATACAATATTAATTTTGTTACTTCTTTTCAGTTGAAACAATCCACACGTCTGATTATTAACTTTGATAATAACTTATATAAATAATTATAGATATAGATTATATATTATGTTATCAAACGCGTTAATTCATATTGAAACTATTATACCAGATATACACAATGATTTTTTGGAAAGTGACATTTCTATCAACATCATTGAGAACATGAACAAAAAAACATTGTTGAATAAAAACAATCAAGACAAACAAGAAACCATCTCATATGACGAATTTATGAAGGGAAATATAAATTTAAAAAGTTTTAAATTGTTTCAACTCAAAGCTTTTGCGAAAAGCAATCGACTCTATATTACGGGGACGAAAACGACCTTGATAGAACGTATTCAACTTTTTTTCACGAAAGTATCGAGTGCAATCAAAATACAGAAAGTATTTCGTGGCAGTATTATTCGGTATAGTTTTAAAATAAGAGGCCCTGCGTTTAAAAATAGGAGTCTATGTGTGAATGAAAGCGACGGATTTACTTTAGAACCACTTTCCGAAATTCCCTTTGAGAGATTCTTCAGTTATACCGATTCTAATAAATTCATATATGGGTTCGATGTGATTTCATTGATTTCACTCTATAAGAATAAAAACAAAATTGTGAATCCTTATACCAGAGAACGTGTGGATGTCAATTTAACAAACCATATTTTGTCTTTAGGAAAAATCATAAACATCGCTTTTTCTTATGTTCTCGAAGAAACGGAAATAGAATCGCTACCGATTCCTTCTACAACGACAATTACTCCACAACCTAGAATCGTGAATCGACGTGTTTTGAATAATGTTCTTACAACGAATTATGAAAATATGATGGAGAACA
>Ga0114959_10002770_pt1 | contig 14126 bp, 11 predicted proteins | sample C_130625_EF_Meta_FD_87317 | JGI IMG/M metagenome (GOLD analysis project Ga0114959, IMG submission 87317) | Freshwater microbial communities from Lake Croche, Canada to study carbon cycling - C_130625_EF_MetaG | ecosystem: Environmental > Aquatic > Freshwater > Lake | place: Lake Croche, Canada...
CCCATGCTGGCGCGCAAGCCGCCGGCCATTTGGTAAATGATGGACACGACCGAGCCTTTGTAGGGCACGCGGCCTTCGATGCCTTCAGGCACGAGCTTGTCGGCGTTGGGGTTGCCTGTGCTCGACTCTTGAAAGTAACGGTCAGCACTGCCTTGCTGCATGGCGCCAATCGAGCCCATGCCGCGGTAGCTCTTGTAGCTACGGCCCTGGAACAAGACGATTTCGCCGGGCGCTTCTTCGGTGCCCGCAAACATGCCGCCCATCATCACCGTGCCTGCGCCTGCGGCGATGGCTTTGGCGATGTCGCCGCTGTAGCGGATGCCGCCGTCAGCGATCAAGGGCACGCCCGTGCCTTGGAGGGCGGTGGCCACAGAATCGACCGCCATGATTTGCGGTACGCCCACACCCGCCACGATGCGGGTGGTGCAAATGGAGCCGGGTCCAATGCCGACTTTCACGCCATCAGCACCCGCCTCGACGAGGGCCAAAGCTGCCGCGCCCGTGGCGATGTTGCCGCCAATGACTTCGATATGGGGGTAGTTTTGTTTGACCCAACGCACGCGGTCGAGCACGCCTTTGCTGTGGCCGTGCGCGGTGTCCACCACGATGGCGTCCACACCGGCGCGTGCCAGCGCTTCGACGCGTTCTTCGGTGCCCTCGCCTACACCCACGGCCGCGCCCACACGCAGTTTGCCTGCGGCGTCGCGTGCGGCATTGGGAAAATTCAGCTGTTTGGTGATGTCCTTGACGGTGATCAGGCCCTTGAGTTCAAAGGCGTCGTTGATGACCAGCAGGCGCTCAAGCTTGTGTTTGTTGAGCAGATGCTTGGCTTGCTCAGGGGTGGTGCCTTCGGGCACGGTGATCAGGCGCTCACGCGGCGTCATGATTTCGCTAACCTTCTGGTCGTAGCGGGTCTCAAAGCGCAAATCACGGCCGGTCACGATGCCGACCACCTGGCGGCCATCGCACACTGGAAAGCCCGACACGCCAAGCTCGTCTGAGAGGGCCATGACTTGGCGCACGGTGGTGTCGGGGGTGATGACGACCGGGTCGCGCAGCACGCCGGATTCGTAGCGCTTGACCTTGGCCACTTGAGCGGCTTGCTCTTGCGCGGTGAGGTTTTTGTGCACGATGCCGATGCCGCCTTCTTGCGCGATGGCAATGGCCAAACGTGCTTCGGTGACCGTGTCCATGGCGGCGGACACCAGGGGCAGGTTCAGGCGGATGTTGCGGGTGAATTGCGTCGCCAGCGACGTGTCCTTGGGCAGGACTTGGGAGTATGCGGGCACCAACAAAACATCGTCGAAGGTGAGCGCTTTTCCGAGTAGGCGCATAAGGTAGAGCTCCAAAAAAACGATTGTACCCGCCTTGCGTTCCCGACTGTGGCAGGTTCTCAGCTGGCAGACTGTCTCCACCGTTGAATCAAAGCCATTAATTGCGCACGCATAAACGGCTTGGTCATGTAATCGTCCATGCCCGCTGCCAAACAATTTTCGCGGTCATCTGTCAAGGCATTGGCGGTCAAGGCAATGATGGGTTTACGCACCAGCTGTTGCCCCAATTCACGCGCTCTGATCGTGCGGCAAGCATCAATGCCATCCATTTCAGGCATTTGAACATCCATCAAAATCAAATCGTAGGGTTCTGTTCGACTGATTTCAACCGCCTGAACCCCATCTTTGGCCAAAATGACCTGACATCCCATGCCGCGCAGCATCGCCGTCAGGATTTCTCGGTTCACATCGTTGTCCTCAGCAACTAAAACGGTGCAATCTACTGGAGGCGTTTGCTTGACCGATGGGCCTTCAGCTTTCGCTGGGTTGAGAAGAGGTGACACCGGCAGAGCTAAACTCCTGACCAGGTCCTCTTGTACCAAAGGATGTGGCAAACAATCATCGGCACCATCTAGGAGGGCCTGCTCTGCTTCACTGGATGAACGCATCATCGTCAAAGCGATCAAACGAATGTGCTTGGGCATCTGTGGCGCATACTTTTTCAACCACTGCGATCGATTTTCATTCGCCAATCGATGATCCACCATGACCCAGCCAATCTGATCCTCATGGGGCTGCCCGGCATTGAAAGCCGCCATCGTGGCGTACCTCATTGCGCTGATACCCAGACGCAGCAACTTAATTTCCAAGGCATTGGCAACGGCGTCCGAAGGGGTGATGAGCACGGCTTTTTGCTTCTTGAGAGGCACTCCCTGGCTTTGAATGGGCGTCGTCACGAGAATGTCAAACCAGAAACATGAACCCTGACCACGCTCGCTCGTAAAACCAACCTGCCCGCCCATCAGCTCCGACAATTGTCTGGAAATCACCAAACCTAAACCGCTACCGCCGTAACGTCGAGCCATTGAAATATCGGCCTGCGAGAACGCTTCAAACAAGCGTTTTTGCTCCTCATCAGAAATGCCAATCCCAGAGTCTTGAATGGAACTGCGTAAATAGGCAACGCCCTGCAGGTTGCGCACGACGCTGGTTCGAACCACAATTTCTCCTCGCTCAGTGAACTTGATCGCGTTTGCCAACAAGTTACCCATGATTTGTTTGAATCGATGCGGATCGCCCACCAACGAATCGGGGACATCCACTTCTACAGACTGAATCAATTCAAGCCCTTTGTCTTGTGCGCGCTCTGCAAACAACAAACAAACTTCTTCAACCGCCTTAAGTGGTGAAAAGGGCATGGATTCCAACTGCAACTTGCCCGCTTCAATTTTTGAAAAATCCAAAATGTCGTTGATCAAATACAACAAGGTCGAAGACGAACTGTTGATCATGTCCACAAATCGTTTCTGTTGAGAGTTGAGAGACGTGTCTGTGAGCATTTCAGAAACGCCGATCAACCCATTCAAAGGCGTTCGTATTTCATGGCTCATGTTGGCCAAAAATTGACTTTTGGCCGTGCTGGCTGCTTCCGCCTGGTCTTTGGCCAATATCAACTCTGAAGTTCGGCTGGCCACTTCACTCTCAAGGCGTGCGCTGTGCTGCTCCAGCATGTGGTCACGCTTTTCAATCTCATCAAGCATGTGGTTGAAGCCGGCTATCAATTGACCAATTTCATCTTGATGGCCAGGCGCGGCGCGGTGGCTGTAATCATTGTGTGTTGCCACAGTGTGCATCAAGCCCGCCAATTGGGTCACCGGACTGGCAATCATTTGATTCATGCCTTTGGCGAGTGCTCTGACAGCAAGCAAGCCCAAGACCATTCCCAGTAAAGCCACTGCAGCACTGATGACCAAGGACCACCAAACGCCATTCAAATCGATTTCAAGCAGCAGACTGCCGATTTTTTCCCCGTCTTGAACGACCTGATGCCGCCATTGCAATGTTTGAAATGACCAGTGTGCACCTTCGGCCGAATGGAGCACCGCAGAACTGGCGTTGTGCAGTTGGAGACCTCGCGCAGGATAAGCTGAAAAAATTTGACCTTCTTTGGTCAGCAACAGTGCCGATTTAACCTGTTCAATGTGCCGCAGGCTTTGGAGCTGTTCACGGGCAGCCGATCGATCCTCAAATCGTATCGCGGAGGCCGTGACCTCCACTGTGAATTCACTGATACTGCGGGCTTCATTTTCGATTCTAAGCAGTGCTTGATTCAACTGCCATATGGCCGTGATCACAAAAAAAACAGCCAAAGCCAAGAGCACGCTGACCGTCACGACGTGGCCAAGCTTATAGCCCACAGGCTTGTCTTGAATGGACTGGAAAATCAAATAATCCAACCTTGAACGAAGCGAATTCAGCCGCATGAGGTACTCAAGGTTTAAGAGGTTTGGTACTCCGAGCCAATTTCAACATTTGTGAGCTGGCTTTTAAATTGACTTTTTGCATAATCGCAAGATTCACATCGAATTCGACCCGGTCATCCGTGGCCTGCAACAAAATATGGGCGCCTAAATCCGCAGCTTGCCGCAAGTCGCTGACGACCAAAACGGGCGAGCCGCTCAGTTGCTTTAACACTTGATTGAGCAATTTACTGTCGGTGTCACCCACAAAGGCAATTTGACAATCTCTGAGTTGCTCCAAGGCGACATCACGTCGCACTTGAATTTCTCGCCCTTGAGCGGTTCGACGGTCCAAAGCCGCCAAGGCGCCCCCCAGATCGTCTTTGCCGGCGGTACAAACGCGAAAGGGTTTGGCCTCGTCTCCTGGCCAATCAACATATTTTGCAAAGTTATAAATGTAAGCCGCTTTGACACGGTATTCAGCCACACTGTTGGCGCTTTGTGCCCAGCTTTGTTTGGAAAGCAGTGCAATGAAAACCAACAAGAGGATTTGACGCAGAGGAAAGATAAACATGATCTGACCTCCTTAAAAACGCCACAAGGCAGTAACAAAGAGACTGCGCTGAATGTCATACGCACGCGTGTAGGGCAGGATACTGATGAACTCGGAATGCCGATCGTTCAGCAAATTTTTACCCACAACCGCCAATTCCAATTGACGATCAACTTGCCAGGCAAGACGCGCATCCAATGCGGTGTAAGGTCGAATGACCACCGGGTCGGTCACATTCAACACGAAATGGGAGGTCTGACTGTTGCGCCGCGCCCATAGATCCAGATTGATTCCGCCATCAAAGACGTAATTGCTGCGCAACGAAAACTGATGTCTCGGGGATGCGGTTTCAAATGCACTGACTTGCAATTCGCTGAACAAGTCTCCTGTGTGAACACCTTGAATTTTCAGGTAAGCGTATGAGCCTTGGACACGCCATTTAGAACTGGGGTGCCAATCCAAAGCCATCTCGCCTCCCCAGCTTTTTGCTTGCTCTTTGTTGCTGTTGTAGCCCTGAATCACCAAATAGCAATTAGGTACAGGGCTGACCATCATGCAGCCAACGGCCTCGTTCAGACCCATCACAGATTGTGCAATGGAAGGCCCTGTCAATCGCCCGCCGCGTAACGCACTGTAGTCCGTCATGAACAAAGACGTGTCCAAATTCAAATGGGCATTGATTTGCTTGCGCCACCCACCTTCCAAACTGATTGCTTTTTCTGCCATCAAGCCAGCGCCGGGTTGCGGCGTTACCTGAACCATGGCGGTTAATCTTTGCGAAGGGAGTTGAGGAATGTATTTGGCAGCGTCGTCAGCTGCAATATCGATCGTGGCCAAGCTTTCGGTTCTGCGAGGTGACCTCACAGATTTAGACAGCGCTCCCCAAAAAGTATCGCTGCTGCTAGGCGTCCACAGCATGCGTGCATTGGGCTGGATGTTGAATCCCGTCAATCCATCGTGTTCGAATTTGCTGCCCAAAATCAGCTTCAGCCGGTCAGGTTTCAAAGTGATGTCGTCGTGAATGAAAGCACTGTAATTGGCGCGAGCGTCCTTGCCATTGAGTAATCGATAAGGGCCGGAGGGCAACACTAAATTATCCGTGGTGTACCGGAAAGCCAAACCCCAAATGACATCATGTGCACCGGCTATGCGGCGCTGCTGAAAGTCAATATCGACATCGGTTTTGACACCACCAAAACGTGTGATGGAAGGGGGTGTGCCAATAGGCCTGAGGTCTCCGCTTCCCGAGCCCCAAAGGCCTTGATGGAAGGAAGACTCGTGATCGACATAAGCCTGTAAAACGGAATCCGCGCCATTTTCATTTTTCCAGCTGTAGCGCGCTTGCAGCAATACGCCCTCGTCCACCACGCTGACGGGGCTGTCAATCTCAAAAGGTTTACCGGGTGTACTCAAAGCCAGAACAGAGGGCGAAATCCAGACATCGTTTGACCTCACACGGTAAGCTTCTGTTTTGAAGCTCAGTTCGCCAGTGGCCAATTGAGGAGCCAACTTGAGACCCATGCGTTGGTGGCTTGCATTGTCATCGCCTTGGATGCCGGTTAATTTCTCAATCGAACCGTTCATGCGGTCTGACTTACCGTAAAGACTCTAGTGCCCGCCGCCTTCCAATTCTCCGCCATGGCGAGCAGCCCACATCCCATGACCACCCGTGCCGATTTGAGCACTCAACACATTACCCTGTGTGGTTTTCGCACTGCGGGTCACGATGTTGATGACGCCATTCATGGCATTGGTGCCCCAAAGTGCAGCACCTGGGCCTCGAATGACTTCAATCCGCTCAATATCCTCCATCAAGGTGTCTTGGGTTTCCCAAAGCACACCCGAAAACATGGGAGAGTAAATGCTGCGACCGTCCACAAGAACGAGTAACTTGCTGGAGAATCTTTCATTGAAGCCGCGCGAACTGACGGCCCATCGGTCTCTGGATATTTGCGCCACATTCAGGCCCGGCACCATGCGCAAAGCCTCGGGAATGGACATGGCACCCGAGCGTCTGATTTCCTCGCCTGTGATCACATACGCGGCGGCGGCGGTGTCGACCACCCGTTGCTCTTTACGCGACATGGAGGTCAATCGGTATTCCACCAACTCCTCCAGACTCAAATCCAACAAATTAGATTCTTCAGCCTGCGCACGTGATGCACAAAGACCCAAAGAAATGAGCCATATTAAAGACCAAATAGGACGAAAAGCGTCTCCAAAAAAATGAAGCACGTGGTGTAAAAGTCGCATCTCAAAAACCCACAATTAAACGCATTGCAGTATTTTGCACCGATGGCATACCTATAAAATCACCGTAACTGTTGACAACAGTAAAACCAACGGAAGGTCGCGTGTTCAGTACCCCGGAACCGATCCTGGTCTTCGCTGAGCAAACAAGCCAGACCGCTTAGCACCCTGTTTTTTGAAGCGCTGTCTTCTGGCTACTTTCGGGTCGACCAATAGCGGACGGTAACACTCTATGCGATCACCTTGTCGCAGCATGTCACTAGGCTGAGACAAGCGGCCCCACACACCAAATTGTTCGATTTGCTCAGGTAATAAATGGAGTTCCTGCTGGATGAAAACAAGCGCATTGCCGATGGGGGTGTTATCGGCAAAGTCAAAGGGAAATTCCAAAACTTGCTGGGCTTGCGGGCTGTAGCAAAAGGTGACCTGAATCCGACCTGACATTCAGTTATGACTCCCATATACCTGCTCCGCACGTTTCACAAAAGCATCTACCAGTGTGGCGGCGATTCTGTCGAAAATAGGCCCTACCAAGGCAGCCAAAGCGGCGTTGGAAAAACCGTAGTCAAGTAAAAGCTCCACTTTACAAGCACGCTGCGAACCATCACCCACAGGGCTGAAACGCCATGCGCCTTCTAACTGTGAAAAGGGGCCTTTGACCAAATTCATTTTCACTTCACGTCCGGGAATGTTGAGATTGCGGGTGGTGAAAACTTGCTTGACACCGGCCATGCTGATGCCCACTTCAGCGAGCATGCCGTTTTCATCTGACTCCAAGACTTGCGCCTTGTTACACCAAGGCAAAAACTCCGGGTAACGCGCGACGTCGGTCACAAGACTGAACATTTCTTCTGGGGAGTACCAGATAAGGACGGACTTTTGAATATTCTTCATACAATGCTCTGTTGGCCCGATTGTAATTTCCATGTACGTCATGGCTTGCTTTTTTCATTTGATTTCTGGCTTTTAGCCCTTACATGCCCTTCATGGCTACAAATAACAAAAAAACACCGGACGGAAAGTCGCCCGTCATTGCCGAAAATAAAAAAGCATTTTTCAATTATTTTTTTGAAGAGCGGTACGAGGCGGGCATGGTGCTGGAGGGCTGGGAAGTCAAGTCCGTGCGTGAAGGCAAAGTTCAACTCACCGATGGTTACGTTGTTATACGCAACGGTGAAATGTTCATCATCGGTGTGCTGATCAACGCACTGAGAACCGCATCAACCCACATCAACCCTGAAACGGGACGCACCCGCAAACTCTTGCTTAAAAAAGAGGAGATTAAAAGACTCACCGGCAAAATCGAGCAAAAAGGCTTCACCTTGGTCCCAATCAATTTGCACTGGAAAAATGGACGGATCAAGTGTGAAATCGGTTTAGGCAAAGGCAAAGCTGAACACGATAAACGCGACACGATCAAAGACCGCGAAGGCAAGCGCGAAGTCGAGCGCGCCATGAAAGTGCACAACCGCTAGTGAATACCTCAGCCCAGATGGGCCAAGGGATGGCCCTCGGCTGTCCAAGGTGAAACGAAGAAGGCATCGACTTCGTGGGCATCGACTTCCTCAATGCGCCCAGGCTTCCAAGATGGGGTGTGATCCTTGTCTATGGCCAGCGCACGAATGCCTTCTACAGTTTCGCTGTCTGAGGTCTGGCGCAAATAAAAACAGTGGTGAACCATATCGCGCTCCATGCGCAAATCATCGGCCAATCCCATGCGACGGGCTTTGCGTATTTGCGCCAAGACCACATGCAACATCAAGGGCGATCTGTGCCTTAAAACCTTCGCGGTTGCTTGCGACCACTCATCCGAAGCGGTCTCCAGCGCTTCGATCATTTGCAGCACAGTTGTCTTGGTGAATACCTTGTTTACCTGAGCCAGTGCAGGCAAAACAGGAGCCTCTGCCCGAGAAAACTGACTGGTGACCCAATGCTCTACTGCCTGACCTGTTTCAAAAGGGGTTGAAATCAAGGTTTGCCAAATATTAGCCAGTCGACCTGACTCCACAAAGCCATCCGCCAAATTGACCGCCAAGGCCTGCGCACCCAGCAAGATATGACCGGTCAGACCCAAATACTCCCCCATTGCACCAGGGCATCGGCTCAAGAAATAGCCGCCACCCACGTCTGGAAACAGGCCAATGTGCGTCTCTGGCATGGCCATTTTGGTCCGCTCAGTCACGACCCTCAAACTGGCCCCTTGAGAGATGCCCATTCCCCCACCCATCACAATGCCGTCCATGAAAGCGATGTAGGGCTTGGAGTAGGTGTGTATCAGGTGGTTCAGCGCATATTCTTCTGTGAAAAAGTCGTTCAATGCACTGTCGCCGGCCAAAGCGGCCTGATGAAAGAAACGAATATCACCCCCCGCACAAAAAGAACCAAATGGCCCTTCTTTGCCCTGCCCCCGAATCACCACGGCCAATATGTCAGGGTCTGATTTCCATTGGGTCAAAGTTTGCGCCAAGGTTTTGACCATGTCCAAAGACAGGGCGTTCAAGGCTTTGGGCCGGTTCAAAGTGATGCACCCCAGTCGGCCATGAATTTCGGTTATCACTTCAGGGGTCATCTGATCAGACATTACGCTGCCTCCAAGCAAACAATTCATTCAATAACAAGGCCAACAGAACCAGGAAACCACCCCAAAGGGCCTGGACTGCAGGTTTTTCATTTGCCCCTAACCATGCCAAGGCAATCCCGAAAACGACTTCCAACAAGGAAAGCAGTGACAATTCGGCTGCTCTCAAAACCTGGGCGCACACCACCGACAATGCACATGGCACAGCCAGTTGAAACAACCCCAAAAAGGCCAGCCATTGAATGTCTTCGGGTGTGGCTTGAAAAGGCACAGCCAAGGGCAAAGTCACCAGACTGGACAAAAATGCACCCAACAGCACTGAGGGCACTAAATCCAAATCAAGACCTTGAGAATGGCTGCGTTGCACCAAGTTCCATTGACATGCACCCGCCAGGGGCACCGCCATGGCCACTGTCACGCCCAGCCAAAACCCGGTCGAAGCCGTGTCAATTTGGCTTGCAAACATCCAACCTATACCCACCCCCGCCAATCCTACTGAGGCCCAAGTGCGAGTAGGCAATCGCTGCCCCGTGATGAGCCAAGATAACACGGCGGTCATCAAAGGACCCAATGCCATGGTGATCAGCACATTGGCGACCGCCGTCAAGGTCAAGGCGACCATGAATGCAGTGAACATAGTGGCCCAACACACGCCGGAGCGCCAAAAATAAGGACTGCGCCAAGGCATCCGTTTGAATACAGACAACCCCTGCCAGAGAGGCAAAATGACCAGCAAAGAAACCACGGTGAAAAAGCTTCGCCAAAAAGTGATTTCAAAACTGCTTGCGCTCTCCAACTGGCGAGTCACAACACCTGCCATCGACCACAGGGCCGTGACAGCCACCATGACCATGACCGACAGGTTGTGACTGAGAGTCATTTCAAGCGCCGATCTGTCAGATCACCCAAAACGGATCACTTGTTGCGCTTGCGATCGCCTTCTTTCAAATAACGCTTGCGCAATCGAACGCTTTTTGGCGTGATTTCGACCAATTCATCATCCTCAATGAATTCAACACCGTATTCCAAAGTCAAGTCAATGGGCGGCGTGATTTTGATGGCGTCTTCCTTGCCGGAAACGCGGAAGTTGGTCAGCTGCTTGGTGCGGGTGGCGTTGACCACCAAATCGTTGTCACGGCTGTGAATGCCCACAATCATGCCTTCATACACCGGATCGTTCGCCTTGACGAACATGCGGCCACGGTCGTCAAGCTTGCCCAGGGCATAGGTGAAAATTTCACCGTCGTCCATGGAAATCAGCACACCGTTCTTGCGGCCACCGATGTCACCCTTGTGCGGCTCGTAGCCGTCAAAAATGTTGGAGATCAGGCCAGAGCCACGGGTCAGGTTCAGGAACTCGTTTGTAAAGCCAATCAAACCGCGCGCAGGAATTCGATATTCCAATCGGACCCGGCCACGGCCATCCGGGTCCATGTTCACCAGCTCGCCCTTGCGCTCCCCCAAGGCCTGCATCACGCCGCCTTGGTGGGTTTCTTCAATATCAGCCGTGACCATTTCGATCGGCTCATGCCGCTCGCCTTGGATGTCACGGAAAAGAACGCGTGGCTTGGAAACAGCCAACTCGTAACCTTCACGGCGCATGTTTTCCAACAAAATAGTCAGGTGCAGTTCGCCGCGGCCCATGACTTCAAAAATACCTTCTTCATTGGTTTCATTGACGCGCAGCGCCACGTTGTGTTGAAGTTCTTTCTGCAGACGGTCCCAGATCTGGCGGCTGGTCACGTACTTGCCTTCACGACCCGCCAAAGGCGAGGTGTTGACACAGAAGTTCATGGTCAGTGTCGGCTCGTCCACTTTCAGCATGGGCAGCGGTGCGGGGTTGGCCGGGTCGGTCACGGTCACACCGATGTTCAGATCGGCAATGCCGTTGATCAACACGATGTCGCCAGGGCCGGCTTGCGTGACTTGTACACGGTCCAGGCCTTGAAAGGTCAGCACTTGGTTGACACGGCCTTTGATGGTCGAGCCGTCCGGGCCTTCCATGACGACGACGTCCATGTTGGGCTTGATGGTGCCTTGGCTGATGCGGCCCACACCGATGCGTCCGACGAAAGTCGAAAAGTCCAGTGCAGAAATTTGCAATTGCAAAGGCGCTGCAGGGTCACCTGCGTTGGGCTTGACATGCTTGAGCACGGTGTTGAACAGGGCCGACATGTCGGGGCCCCACTGCTCACCTGGCGCGCCCTCTTCCATCGAGGTCCAGCCGTTGATGCCCGATGCGTACACCACAGGGAAGTCAAGTTGCTCGTCGTTGGCACCGAGTTTGTCAAAGAGGTCAAAAGCGGCGTTCACCACTTTGTCGGGGTTTGCACCGGGCTTGTCCACTTTGTTCACGACCACGATGGGCTTGAGGCCCAAGGCCAAGGCCTTTTTGGTCACGAAGCGGGTTTGAGGCATGGGGCCTTCTTGCGCGTCGATCAGCAACACCACGCCGTCGACCATGGACAAAGCGCGCTCAACTTCACCGCCGAAGTCCGCGTGTCCGGGGGTGTCCACGATGTTGATGTGGGTGCCTTCCCAGCTCACGGCACAGTTCTTGGCCAGGATGGTGATGCCGCGCTCGCGTTCGATGGCGTTATTGTCCATCACCGTGTCAACTACTTTTTCGTGGTCGGCAAAGGTGCCCGACTGACGCAGCAGTTGGTCGACCATGGTGGTTTTACCGTGGTCAACGTGGGCGATGATGGCGATGTTGCGAATTTGCTTACTCATGCTTTTTTCCTTCATACCTGGCCAGCCCGGATGGGCGCGGCAGCAGGCTCTGCTTCTAAAATCTGTTGAATTTCAATGGGGCTCAACAATCGCCCGGGGATCAATTCACCGGCCTTGACATGCGCTGACCCCAGCAAGGCGCGAGGCGACTCTCCATACACAGCGACGTGCTCAAGATCCGGCCACCGGCCCATGCGGCGGACACCACTCAAGAAGCGTCCTGCATCATCGTGTTTTAACATGACAACTGTGTGAGAAGGCAGCAAACAATCCACTGCCTTCAATTGCGCTTGTCTTTCCGTGTCCGTCATGCCCTCCAAGGCTTGCAAACTGATGCACTCCGCAGCCTCAAAGGGGCCGGTGCTGACGCGGCGCAAGGCACTCAAATGGGCCCCACAACCCAAGGCTTCACCGATATCCTCACCCAAAGTGCGAATATAGGTTCCCTTGGAGCAGTGCACCCGCAAGGTCAATGAAGGCGAATCCCCAGCCAATTGAATGTCTATCACGTGCAAGCTGTGGATCACAATGTGGCGAACTTCACGTTCAAGTGTGACCCCCTGCCGTGCATAGGCATAAAGAGGCTTGCCATCGATTTTCAAAGCGCTGTGCATGGGTGGAACTTGACTGATGGGCCCAGTGAACAGGCTGATCACTTGACTGACGTGCTCTGGGGTGCAGGTCACATCCCGCTCTTGAATCACATCCCCTTCGGCATCGGCCGTCGTCGTTTTTTGGCCCAAACGCAAAGTGGTTTCGTAGGTCTTGTCGGCATCCAAATGCTGTTGACTGAACTTGGTGGCAGCACCAAAGCACAAGGGAAGCACGCCCGTAGCCAAAGGATCGAGCGTGCCGGTATGGCCCGCTTTTTCGGCGCGCAATAACCACTTGGCTTTTTGCAAAGCCTGGTTACTGGACAAACCGAGCGGTTTGTCGAGCAGCAGCACCCCGTGCACAGGGCGCCGTTGCACCCTGGTGCGCGGCACGTTCATTTCATTCCTCGTTCTGAGAGCGAGAGGCCACGGCCTTGGAGATCAATGCATTCATGTCGGCAGCGCGTTCAGTGGTGCGATCAAAAATAAAATGCAAAGTCGGTACCGTGTGAATATGCAGCCGCTTGAACAAGCCATTTCGCAAAAACCCAGCGGCCGCATTCAATCCCGTGGTTGTCTCCACGGGGTCACCGGTAATGATGCTGAAATGCACTTTGGCATGCGCGTAGTCGGGGGTGACCTCCACACCACTCAGGGTGATCATGCCTACGCGGGGGTCTTTCAACTCCCGCGCGATGAGCTCGGCCAGATCCCGTTGGATCTGGTCGGCTACGCGGAAACCGCGGTTGGGCAGATTGGAGGCTTTTCGGACCATGGTTTAGAGCGTACGCGCCACTTCTTTGACTTCGAAGAATTCCAATTGATCGCCAATCGCGATGTCGTTGTAGTTCTTGAGTTTGATACCGCACTCAAAGCCTTCTTTGACTTCGCGCACATCGTCTTTGAGACGTTTGAGCGAATCGATGTCGCCGGTGTAAATCACAATGTTCTCGCGCAACAAACGGAAGCGCGAAGAGCGAGTCACAAAACCGGAAGTGATCATGGAGCCCGCAACCGTACCGATCTTCGATGCCACAAACACGGTGCGGATTTCGGCCGTACCTGTGATCTCTTCTTTTTGTTCTGGTGCCAACATACCGGACATGGCTGCTTTGAGTTCATCCACAGCGTCATAAATGATGTTGTAGTAGTGAATGTCAACGCCATTGCCTTCGGCCAATTTACGGGCACCGGCGTCCGCACGCACGTTGAAGCCGATCACAATGGCTTTCGAGGCGATGGCCAGGTTGATGTCCGACTCGCTGATAGCGCCGACAGCCACGTACACCAACTGAACCTTAACTTCGTCGGTCGACAACTTGAGCAAAGAGGCAGCCAAGGCTTCTTGAGAACCTTGCACGTCCGCTTTGATGATGATGGGCAAGTTTTTGACTTCACCCGCTGAAATATCAGAGAACATGTTCTCCAATTTCGCAGCTTGCTGCTTGGCCAGTTTCGTGTTGCGGAATTTACCTGCGCGGTAAGTGGCAATTTCACGGGCGCGGCGCTCATCGTTGAGCACCATGAACTCGTCGCCAGCTTGCGGAACTTCAGTCAGACCCTGTATTTCTACAGGAATGGAGGGGCCTGCCGCCTTGATGGACTTGCCGTTTTCATCCAACATGGCACGAACACGACCGAAGGTTTGACCGGCCAAAACCACGTCACCCGTCGACAAAGTGCCCG
>Ga0114959_10002771_pt1 | contig 14126 bp, 10 predicted proteins | sample C_130625_EF_Meta_FD_87317 | JGI IMG/M metagenome (GOLD analysis project Ga0114959, IMG submission 87317) | Freshwater microbial communities from Lake Croche, Canada to study carbon cycling - C_130625_EF_MetaG | ecosystem: Environmental > Aquatic > Freshwater > Lake | place: Lake Croche, Canada...
TCTGCACTCTTTACATTATCTTTTGCAATATCTTGCTCGTCTTCCAAGAACTTTGACACATTATTTGGTAACATAAGAACAATATTTTCCAACGAAACCGCCACATTGTATAAATTGCCAAAATCGGTCAAACACAATTTGAGAAGCAATTCTGAATTTGTTAACTTCTCATCCATCAACTTCTCTGAATAAGTATCCATCACCTCTTTCCTTCTCGCAATATTTGTACCGAACAAATCTTTTACTATCTTGGAAGAAGGATCTGATGTCTGTCTGTAACCAACATTCTTCAATAGTCCAAAAACCTTGCTCTTTTCTACAAAAGATTTTTTATAGTCAATCATCTTCTGTTGAAGAAACTGATTAATCTCTTTGTATTGCATATATGTTAGATCATCAGTGTATATCAAAAATGGTTCCAAAAAACCGACTACATCTTTCAATGTTAGTTTACTTTTGATGTATTTTTTTACCAAATTGAATAAAATACGTGTTTTTGGTATAATCACAGACAAAAACTTCACATAATTCTCATAAGAAGAGAGATCCTTGTCTTTCTCAGCTAATAAATAATTCTTGATATTTGATAAATATTGGGTAGTTTCTTCTCCTTGTTGAAAATCTAATTCTTTTTCCAAATCATCCACCATTATATTTTCAACATTAGTTGATTGCTTAAGGATTTGCCAATAATTGATAAAATTCCTGTTTAGATTTGCTTTTTGCATAATACTGGATGCCGGCAAATTGATTTGAGAGAAAATAATCGCTGGTTCTGGTAATGTCAAAATAGAAGATAATTGCAGATTATCCGCCTTTGTCAAAGGCACAACTTTACTAATCATAGATGAACCTTTGAAATTGGTAGCTTCTAGTCTATTTTGACCCAAATTGTATTTTTGAATCAAAAATCGCCTTGTTTTAATATTGTCATTTACTGCAACTGACGAATAAAAATCTCCAAGATTATCAATGATTACATTCAAATTGGTCTGAACGTCTTCTTCATATATTACTCCAGATATGTATTCCGGATTTACATCTTCAAAAGGCGTTTCATAAGGGTTTAAATCACTCATAAAAGTCACATATTTGCTTTGTTCTTCTCCTGCTGATCCAGCCTTGTATGTCTTTATAATATTATCCATTGCCATCAAATCGTCATTTAATTCCAATGACAAAATGGTATTATTTTCACTTTCTTCGTCATATTTGACATTATAAAGTTTCTTTGTATTTTTTGCAACTGGAAGAAGCCAATAAAGAGATGTTTTAAATTTCTCTAGATCTTTTGCCAAGGGCTTCCATTGTGCATCTTTTCTTAGTGCACCTGTTACATTTCCATATTCATCAAAAGTGGAAAATGCTAGACGGAGTTGCTTGAAACGTTCTATCATAATATGAATATTATTGAGGACCTTGGCAGTTCTCTCTACACTTGGAACAGTAGATAACATTTCATCTAATAAATCATTTGTTTGAGAGTCAATATTAAACCTTTGCTTACTTGCATCTACGCCAACATATTGCTTAATTGGTCCAAGCTCTTCTCCAAATTGTATTTCATTTGCATATATAATAAATTCACGTGCTTGATCCTTTACATTTTCTACTGATACTTCTAGTTGACGCCTTTTCCTATTTCTTTTCTCAGTTTCTGAATCTGAATCTCTTTCTAATTCTTCAAATTCATCTTCTTCTAAGATTTCGTCTGCTTCTAAGATTTCGTCTGCTTCTAAGTTTTCTTGGACCTCTTTTGTCAACTCTGGTGCTTCTCTCAACTCAATTGTTTCAATTGGTAAATCGTCAGGCAACCCCTTGTAAGCAAAATTTAAATAAATGACATCATTATCTGGAAGTGTTATTTCAATCATATCAGACTCTAAATTAGAAATGCGACCTGTTATAACTGCTGGATATTCACCTCCAAAATAAATATTTACCCATTTTCCTGGAGTCAATCCATTTTGCCTCGCATAACCCTTCTCAGGATTACGATAAATAAGTTCAATGCTTTGAATTGAACCATCTCCTAATATTCCATCTTTTATTTGTAATGTACGTTTTTGTAAATCATTAATATTTATCAAATTTGCACGATTTTCATCAATGTATTCAATAATAAATTTATTATCATTGTATATTTCATTATCAGGTGAATGAAAAAGCAATACATCTCCTAATTGAAGCGTTTGTCCCTCTCCTGATTCATCTTCATCCTTTTTTTGAACCTCTTCAGGATATTCTATTTCTTCTACACTATCTTCAACTACTGGATTCTCAACCTCAGATTCATCACTTGAATTAAAATCTGCTATAATATTCCCATCTTCATCTCTTACAATATTTGCTTCATAGTCTGAATTGGATATTTTTGATGACATTACCCTATATTTATAATAGAAATTTTTATCTCTAACGGAAAATCAATAAATATATATGGTTTAAAGACAAAATGCTATTTAATTTATTCATATGGAACAACGTCTCTTGACTTTAAGTGCTGATAATAATGTGGTTTATCATTTAAATAATATTCCAGGATTCAATGAAGTCCTTCTACAAAGTCCTCCTGTTTATGATCCTGTAACTGGAATTGTTGAATCTCAATTTGATTCACTAAAATTCAACAAATTATTTTGCCATAGTCCAAATCAGCCTTCTTATGGCGTAATTCGTTATGATAAGAACCTTATATTAAATGATGATAAGCATAACATTGGTCTCCTACGTTCAGTAGTTGTTAATAGTGGCGGAAAAGTTGTTGCATTTTCCCCACCAAAGTCTATTGATTGGTTAACGTTTTCAACATTGCATCCAGAGAAAAATGACACCATTGTCGCCGAGCAATTTGTAGAAGGAACAATGATTAATGTATTTTGGGATCCTACCATAGGAGTCAGTGGTGCTTGGGAAATTTCTACTCGCAGTAATGTTGGTGCTGAAATCGCGTTTTATCACGAGCCTGGTAAGCCTGTTATCACATTCAGGTCTATGTTTATAGAGGCACTCAAAGAAACCGGACTTGACTTCAATAAGTTGAACCCATTGTACTCTTACAGTTTTGTTTTACAGCATCCTTTGAATCGCATTGTGGTGCCATTCAAGAAACCAGGACTGTATCTTGTTGCTGTTTACGAGATCGTTCATACTGAATGCAATATTGTCAATATTACAAATATTAATATGTCTCTTATTAAAGAACAACGCGAAATATGGAGTGAAACTAGTGTACAGTTCCCAGAAATATATGATGATTGGAAATGTGGTGCAGACCTTGTTGATAAATATGCGTCTATGAATACCAGTTATGAAGTGGTTGGCGTTATTATCAAGAACTTGAATACTGGTACAAGGTCCAAAATCCGAAATCCTGTTTATGAGAATGTGAGGCATTTGCGTGGAAATCAACCCAAGCTGATGTATCAATACTTGAGTTTACGTCAACTAGGGAAGGTCACCGAATATTTGAAGTATTATCCCGAGCATAAGAAGGAATTCTCGTTTTTCCGTGAGCAACTGCATAAATACACATTGGCACTTTATCAGAACTATATTGACTGTTATATCAAGAAACAGAAGCCTTTGCGCGAATATGCCGAAAAGTACCGGACACATATGTATAACATTCATCAGATCTATGTCAATCAATTGAAAACAGAAGGTCGTCATATTTCAAACAGCGTTGTCATTGACTATGTGAACAAGGTTCATCCCACTTTGCAAATGTATGCGCTGAACTATGATATGCGCAAGAGACAAGTGGACATTCTTAAAGTTGATTGTGAAACAAAAGATGTCATTATTTAAATATTATATTTATAAATATTATGTTGACAAATAAAATACAAAAAATAGAAGGAGAAGATTTTGAATCAGTGCCAACAGAAGATTTTGAATCAGTTCCAGTGCCAATAGAAGAAGTTGAATCAATGCCAAGAGAAGAAGTACATCAAGAAAAATTTAAGGCAAAATTTTTACCAAGAAAATCAAAATTACAATATTATTACCAATCTCCAGAATATGCTTCTCTTTTTCCAAAAACATTAGTTCTTTTAGCTACAACACACGGTGGCTTATGTAATAATTTTCAAGGTGACCTAAAAACATTTAAAATTCCCGGTAGTATTAAGTCAGTATTTAAATTAAATATATCTCCTCCAGGTACAACTACTTTTATAACTCCGTTTGAAAAAGCTGATTTAGAGTACGCATTGAAGACACACGACCCGGATAAAGTTATGAAATTTCAAAGAGAAAAGAATCAAATATATCATTTTATAAATATAATTGAAAGAGAAATTAAGTTACCTCCTGATGTAAGTGAAAGAAATGAAGGATATTTATTGTTTACTATGAGTGAAATTCAAAGAGATATAAAAAACCTTTATGAAAGTTGGTTTAAATTACCAAACCCAGAAGAACACCCATCTAGAACTATTGCAAGAGAAAGACTTCCATATTCTTGTAGTTTACACATTTTTGCTGATTCAACAGAACCTTACCAAGAAACCTTAGATGAAATTGGAGAGGATAATATTCATTTTCATGATAGAACAACTGTTGATAAAATATTTACAAAACTACCAATGTCACAGCAACATACTTTATTACCTTTTGATATTACAATTTCTGCAATGAATTTAAAAGATGGGAATCCTCGTGATATTTTTTCGGATATACTTGAATCAAAAGGACAACCTTCTATATCACATAAATCAAGAATATTAGTTGTAAGCCAAGAAGAATTATTTGATTTTATAAGTAATATAAAAACTCCTGAAGGAGTTCCTATTGTAGAAAATATATTGTTTGTGGATTCAACTTGTAATAATTTTGTGAGGCGTACATATCAACCATATATAAGGGAAGATGCTTTGGAAACCGGATATGGTGGTCAATGTTTAAAAAAGAAAAAACATATTTCTTTATCCAAACTAAAAAATAAATCTAAGAAAACCAAAAAATCTAAGAAAACCAAAAAATCTAAGAAAACCAAAAAATCTAAGAAAACCAAAAAATCTAAGAAAACCAAAAAATCTAAGAAAACCAAAAAATAATTCAAAAAAATCTACTACATCAAATATTGTATAAAAATCTGTATATAATATATGTTATCATCAATTTCATCAAAAAGTGGAACAAAACAATCTTCGCAAAGAAAAGAACTCTATAGTAGTTTATCAACTAGTCAACCAGGTAGATTGTTAGAATCAAAGGTTACGAATCATTCTTTAGAAGACAAACCTCTGGAAAATCCAAAAAAGACAGAAGAATCTAAAAAACTTAAGAAAAAAAAAAAGGCTGCAGCAGAATTTGCAGATTTGTTTCCAGAAAATTTAATACTTTTGATTTCAACTCACGGAGAGATCTGTGTCTCTGAAAAACATCCAACATATTCAGAAGTATTTGATATTCCTTCAAGCATAGAATATGTTGCCAAATTGAATCTTGCACCACTTGGAGTTTCCGCAATATTAACCGCTGCTGATATTAGGAATGTTAGAGATGCTTGGACTAGTCATAATCTATCAAAAAGTTTGAAAGAGAATTATGATTATACAAGTCTATTTCAAATTGATCAAATGATCCAACAATTAATGAAAAGTGAAGAATTTGTTGATCAACTAGATGATCAGGAAAATGAAGATGTTTTAACCCACTTTATGAAAACAGTCCAAAAAGAAGTTGTCCCTTTTTATAGACAAAGGCTTATTGATGACTATAAAGAAGAATACGAATATGATAAAGCAATCCAGACTTTCAAAAAAGCAGTGAATTTGCATTATATTGCAGTTGAAGGGTCAGAAAGAATGCCTCAAAGTAAAATAGATAAATTAGAAAAGAAAAACATATTTCCACATTTGTTTCCTCCAAGAGCAAATAAGACAATGGTAGATAAAAATTATGAAACTGGAGTTGCATCTGATAATAGATCAGTAGATCCGAAGAATTTTGGTATTATTGCATTGAATCTGAAACAAGGGAAAAAACATTACAATTTATTTCCTGATATTCTTGCATCCTTGGGAAAACGCAGTCGTAGTAGTTATAGTAGTCTTCAATTGAAAACCAGCGAAATATTTGATTTTATAAGTAAAGTTAAAAAGTCAAATGGCGAACCAGCAGTAAAAAGGGTGCTTATATTGGACCTTTCTTGTTCGGGATTTCAAGGAGAAAATCCTGCTTATGAAAGATTATTGACTAGATTTACACAAGATTTTGCTTTTGGAACTAAGAAATATGGAAAAAATGGAAAAATTGGAAAAATTGGAAAAACTAAAAAAAAGGCACTAAACAAAAACAGAAAAGAGTCAAACAAAAACTTGAAAAAACATAAGAAAACAAGAAGAACAATAAAATAAAATAAAATAATATATTAGTGTTTAATGATTTCAATATCAGAATCAGAACCAGAACCAGAACCAGAACCAGAACCAGAACCAGAACCAGAACCAGAATCTAGCAAATCTGCAAAAAGGAAAAAAGAAGAAGACATTGGTGATCTTTTTCCATCAACTGTAGTTGTTGTTTTTTCAACTCACGGTATGGTATGCCATAACCCAAAAGCAAAACATTTTATAGAAGAATATGAGATACCTCAAGGCATTGCAATTGAAAAAATAAATATTGCACCAATTGGTGTATCAGCTTTATTTAAAGATAATCAAATGTCTGAAATAGATATGGCGTTAAAGAAATCAGATGTTGGACTTGCGATTGCTGAGTTTGAATCAAATTCTGAAGTTCAAATGATTAAAACTATTATTGAAGAAGAAATTAGAGAAAACCGTGGAATAAGTGAAACAGATAATGATGAAGAAATACAGAATTTTGTATACAGATTATTTGCCAGATTAAAAGATTATTATGTGAAAATAATGTCAACTGAACATCAATTTCAAGAAGAGCGAGAAACAATTGATGATGCGGTTAGTTTACACATTTTTGAAGATGAACCTCAAGATTTTCAACCTTTTACCAGAGAACAATTAGATTCACTTGCTGAAGAAAACATATTTCCTCATATTTTTCAAAAAGGTCAACCAAGAATTATGGCAGATAAAAAACTAGTTACTGGGAAAGAATCGGAAAAAGGACCCAATCCTTGGACGAATACAATATTTGCATTAAATGTTAAAGAAATACCTTATTTTGATTTATTCAGAGCTGTTAGGGAATCAATGGGTATGCCATCACGTAGTAAAGGGAGTCTTTTTGTTAAAACAAGTGATGTTGTTGATTATTTATCCAATGTTACTAACTCTGCTGGTGAAAAAGTTGTAAAAAAAATTATAATTATTGATTTATCTTGTTCAACATTTAGTAGATTCGTATCTCTTTATGCACCAAGACTGAAAGAACATGCTGCAGTAACTGGATGGGGGTTAAAAAAGAAGAAGCGTAATTCTAGGAGATCCAGATCCAAGACTAGTTCAAAGAAAAATAAATCTAAAAAATTCAAAAAATTCAAAAAACTCAAGAACAAAATATCTAAAAAGAAGTAAAAAATAAATAATAATTCAAAATTATTTATTTTTTTGTAAAAGAACACTCAAGTAATATTTTGTTTTTTATAGATTTTGCTCCACTTTAACCCGAAGGGTAGTAAGTGGAATGGATTTAGAATTTCTTACCAATAGTATCAAACACGATCTTCAATTCTTCCAAGCATTCCAACATATTCTGTTTTACTACCGAAGTATCTGCAATGACTTCTCTATAAGCCACTCTTAAAATACTATCTGGATCGTGAGGATGCGACTTTACATAACCACAATAACTCAACGTTTTGTTAGATTCAAAGAACTTTGCATACATTGCATATTCCAGCGATTTGCCAATTGTGTAATCATCATTTATTAAAATCACATCATAACTGTTCTTAATTGTGCTGTCTGATGGCATTATCTCAACATCATTGGTCTCAATTTCGGTTTGCAATTTGACCAACCTTTGCTTCAAAATTTTACACGCCAATTTCACTAGATCTTGGTTGCTATAAACTCCCACGGTTTCAAGAACAAAATCAAAGCTATCCTTCTTAGTAATGCGCTGACCTTCTAAGAGCTTCCAGTCCTTTCTCGCAAACTCAATTTCATCCTTGGTCTTACCTTCATCTTTCCATTTTTGCGCCTTCTTATCTAGCTCCGACTCTATAGCCACAATATCCAATGTATATCCATACGCACAAGTAGAAACCATATTGAACATTGAGTCTTCTTTTGGAGTGCCTACAGAGAACTCACTAATAAAATGGAGCTGTTCTCCACGGATCTCATCCGAAATACGCGGCCTTAAACGCACAAAATCAATAAAATCCCCACTCAAATCATCGCGTGGGAATATTTCAAGAGTTTGTTTCTCTGATAAATACTCGCCATTATGAACATTCTTCATCTTAAAATCACCAGTTGTCACGTAAATAATCGTGTCGGTGTTATTTGTCACATTGACTTCAACCACATAATCCTTGATCGGAAATTTAGAATCTGTAATGTGAATCGGAATACAACTCAAACGCTGCTTCAAAATTTCATTGTTCAAGCGCGATGTATTCACAATAATAGAGCATTTGTTCTCTTCATATGGAGTTGTTCTAAATACAATGGATTTAATATCTGAAATAATTGTTCGGCGAAGAGCATTTGCCAAACTGACATTTACTCCACTTAAGGTAAACTTAAGGTTGCCATTATCTTCGGAGATGGAATCAATGATTGGGTTCATTCTATTATCTATATTATACTGGTATTATTTAATATAAAATAAAATAATCAATTTTTTATTTTATTTTATTTTATTTTATTTTGTTTGAGAAAAGTGAGTTAAAACAATATTGAAATAACCTAAGTATAAATTAATGAGTTCAATACTTTATTATAGCAATTTCTGTGAACATTCCAAGAAATTGTTGCAAGGTCTATCAAAAACTCAATTAAGCAAAGATATTCATTTTATATGCATTGATAAAAGGACCAGGGGAGAAGACGGTAAGACTTATATTATTTTAGAGAACCAACAAAAAATTGTTATGCCTGAAAATGTTACCAAAGTACCTGCATTACTTCTTCTAAGCCAAGGGTATAATGTTCTTTATGGTGATGCAATCTATAATCACTTGAAACCTAAGCAAGAGGTTGTCACAAGACAAGCGACCAGTAATAATATGGAACCGATGGCTTTCTCTCTAGGAGGTGGCGGATTCAGTGGAGTATCATCGGATAATTACAGTTTCTTGGATATGGACTCAGATGAACTGGGTACAAAGGGGAACGGAGGTATGAGACAAATGCATAACTATGTGCCACTCAATTATCAGGACACTATTACTACACCAACCGATGAACATGATTATAAGCAACCTAAATTGGGTGGTGAAATGACGATTGAGAAGTTACAAGAACAGAGGAACCAGGAACTATCCGTCTTGTCTCAACAACAAAAGAGAATGTAACATTAAGAATTCTTACTATCTTCGGGTTTAGGTTTTCCTTCAAACTTATGACCTTCTATTCCACACATTCTATCCGAATCTCGTGCTGTTTCACAATAAAAATATTCTTTGGGGGTTTCAGGTCTATTTGACTTTATTCCAGATACCAAATATTTAATATATTCCCTTTCTTTTTGTCTAATATCTTCTGGGTGTTCTGGTTTTTCAAAAAGTGTACATTTTCCCATTTCATTATGTGTATTTATACTTTTCATATAATGTTTGCAATTTACGCAAATTTTTGTGGCCTCACTTAAAAATAGAGTTGTCAAACATATATATAAAATCAATTGCATTATAAATGTATTAGTTAATTGATTTTATATTCTTTTTTATTGATTATTTGGCGTTTTATTAATCAATACTTCCTTCGCTACATTTGTTATAACCTTACCAAACAATGTGTCATCCTCTTCTATATCTGCACCTCCAGTGCATTTTGTAAGTATTTTAACATATTGATCGTGTTTCCTTGAACGAACATCCTTAGAATCCGGATTTAATGCAACCCATTCATTAACTTGTTTGAAATTCTTGCCACCAATATATTGGATTGCCTTTTTGACCTTCTTATTATCTTCATCCTTTTCCCAAACATCATTATCCTTGATATACATAACCTCGCGTTTCAAATCACTGCAATGAATCGGTCTCTTATAAACATCCAGGTCCCTCAACCCTCTTAGAAAAATATCACTCACGCCTTTCACATAACCTACATTCCCAGTGTTTTCCAAATCGGTTACACTTAATTGAAGAGAATTCACAAAATCCATAATATCCAGTGCATCCTTGCATTGCTCATTCAAAAAGAAGTTCATATTGAATTTCTGATTGTTGTTCGTTGTTATATTATTAGTAATTGAATTGTTACTATTCTTGGCTAATTCAAATAATTGCCTTTGATGTTCCTTGGCTTGTTCCATAAGTAGATCTGACTGTTCTTTAAGAAGATCCTTAAATTCATTGTTTTGTTGAAGAAGCATCAGAACCATCTCCTTGTCAATTGCCTTATCGTCTTGTGATTTTTCACATTGATTTTCACCACTGCATTTTTGCTTATGTCTCCATAGTCCGGCACGATCATTATATTCCTTTTTGCAGGTGCAGACATACTTCTTGGCGTTGTGAGGTGTTGTTTTTTCACCGCATTGGACACGAGTTTGGTGTTTACGTGTGGATATATGTCTATGCCATTCAGTATTTCTGACGCAAGTTGTATTGCATAAATTGCAATGATATTTGCCATCGGTTTTAGTGAAATAATCGCTGTCGGACATTGTTTGTTATAACAACAGATTTTTCTCCTAAACCCTTTTTGGCGAAAATATATAAAAATAATTATGCTCACAAACTTTTTAAGCAATTTTTATTTTCTGAGCTTTATGATCACAAAATGAAAAAACACAAAAAAACGGTCCCATGAGCCAAGGCCTATGGCCATTTTGGACATTTATTTTTGTCCAAAAAGCCAAAACGGAATGACTTTTTGGACCGAAAAAACATCAATATTTTGATGTGACTGAGAAATTAAGAAACACTAATATTTCAAAAAAACGTATGGGGAACATATAGATACGAATTTCTGAAACAAATATTGATACAAACCATAAGCGCCAACTTTTAATGGTATAAATACATCAACCACGCTAACGATATGCTTGTAAGTTCATCCAAATTTTTAAAATGTTTATTACCATCTATGTAGTGTGATTTATAAAGCCTTGAAAACAGATCATTTCTGGCGCAAACATAGGCGAGGAACTTCGGTTTCTGAATAATGGTCTCAACAAGAGGCTTCAGTGATGTAGGGTTAAGACTATGGCATTCATCCGAAATAATTACCCCCATCAAAATAGAGTATTTTTTATTATAGATGATAGAGACCTTGAAATATTCTTCATAGATTTTGCGCTTGATGTCTGGGGGAAGGTTGATTTGCAAGAAGGCAAATAATTGGTCATTCTCTAGGGGTTCATATTGAGTGATCTCCATTATTTTGAGTATAGTATCATATTTGAAGATTGTATTTTTAATATTAAATTTTTGCAAAACAAAAATATGAATATATATTAATGATTTTGTTAGTAAATAATAGTAATAATGTTTTGAAGCTTTCTTATATCAATAAATTGAGAGGTGCATTAAAATCATCAGGGATTCCTTATTACGAGACAGACTCTGTTAATGATGATGTATTGAAGTTAAAAGGAAAGATTAAGGGTATTATTTTATCTGGAAGTTATTTGAAATTGACTGAAAAGAATTTATTCAAAACATTTGCAAATGACATTCGTTGTTTACTAGAACTTGATGTGCCTGTATTAGGAATCTGTTTTGGATGCCAACTTTTGACAATGATTTTTGGCGGGACTCTCTCCAATAAGCACAACTTTTTTTGTGAAACGACTGAATTAGAAATTGCAAATAGTCCATTGTTTGAAGGTCTAGAAGATCGCAATGTTCAGTTCTGTTTCTCCGATTTACCAATTGCAAGTAAACATGATGGAGTCAAAGAGATCGCCTGGTTCAAGAAGAATGGCAAATCCCACGGTTGCGCATTTGAATTCAAAAAGGGCAAATATTATGGCACCCTATTTCATCCAGAATTTCACGAACATTCTCATCAAATTTTGGTAAACTTTGTGCAAAATATATGCAAGAAATATTAGAATGATTCATAGTCCTTGATTATAAATCATTGTTAGAAGGTTGTAGGGTATAACTTATAAATAATTTATAAAAAATCGTTGGCTGCCAAAGGTCCACTATCTATAAATTCACCAGATAATGTTTGTCTTTCAGGGTAATAAGGTGCCATAGGAGAAGATCCACTATAAAAACGTCTGTCAAAAAGGCGTTGGCCTTCATCAAATGTTTGACGCCATGTATTTACGCCCTTGAAATAATCAGGAGGCGGTCTATTTTTATCAGCAATCAATTTTGCTTTTGTTCCAATATCGGTTGTCAATTCAGAATATTGAGGAGCCAAATATGAATATTTACCTGCATCATTTTGACCCCTGATTTCTTTATTATAAGGAATATTGTATTCTTCATCAGGTGGATTCGGATTGCATCCTTGACAGTCAATATCACTAGAACATTGCTCACCAGTTTTGTAACAACGAGCTAAAGGACCACACATATTACTACAATCCATTGTATTATTAATAGGGAGGTCAACGTTATGAGTTGTGTTTTGTGTACTAGTGTCTAGATATTCATAACCAGTAAAATATTCTTTATTTGTGGAGGTTTTTTTGTAAACAGAGTCCCCATATTTTTGAATCCAATTGAATACCCAAAAAAATAAAATTACTGCAAGAAATGCCCAAATCATTATATTAGATTTTTGATGACTCTTCATAAGATAATCAGAGAATAAAATAATTTGTTTAGCGAAAATTTTATATCCTTTTATAGTATGTCGGATAATCCAGATGATGAAACTGAAACTAAAAAAAAAAGTCAAGGAGGATTTTTTGTTACATTATTGAAAAATGTGATATGGATGATAATCTTCTTGTTTGTTGGAATAGCTATGTTATATGGATGCAAGGTGGCGGCAGCACATTTGATTCCAACTACATTGGGAACTTGTGATGTTAATTTTGATTCAGTTGAGAAAAAAGGTAAAATGATAAATTCTGAAAGATTGTCTTGTGTTCAACCAGAAGAAATACCTGATACTACAACTGTTAATATTACTATTGCAAATAATAAACAAGGAGTCCCTTATTCTAAAAGGCTGACATTTAATTATAAGGAAATTTATGAAAAATATATCAACACTGGGGTCTTAAAATATCTGAAATTATGGCAAAATGGTAATAATGCTTCAAAGGGAAAGGCTTTTCTAAGCAGAATGATAGAAGGTGCTATTTTTGCAAACTTTTCTATTTTTTCCAAGGTTTATGAAACATTGAATAGTGCTGCATCAACTCCTTTGGCTGAAACGTTAGTTATTTTCATATTACCAATGATTTTTATGTATGTTTATCCATTATTTATCATTGTAAATATGTTTTTATTTGTTGGATTTTTCTTTTTTAATTTAAGTATTTTTACTAAAAAAAGAGACCCACCCCAACCCCAAGACACACCTATGGAAACAAAATGGATTGATTATGAACCAGATGAAGATGGTGAATGGTCAACCTTTGGTAAATTTTTGTTATATCTTGGCGGGTTTTTTATGATGGGAATTCCATTAATGTTGGGTAGTTTTTTGGGTATGTTTATGCCAATTTATTCAATTTTATATCCATTATTTGCAACAGGTAAAGTTAAGGATCAACCTTACAACTTTGGTAATTTTTTAACAGATATGTTGAAATTCAAGAAGCATATGATTATGTATTACTTTTCTTTTAATGTTATTTTAGGTGCTTATAATTCAGGTGAAAATGGTTTGGCTACTGCAATTACCGCCTTCTTGGCAATTTTATTTATTTGGGTATTTGATAAAATGTTTGGTGTATTTACTCCTTATGATTGGGAGAAAAATGATAGCAAGGTTATGAGCGTTATGACCGGAAATATACCAAGTCAAATGCCTTCTAAACCAGCTCCAGCTCCTGTTCCTGGTTCTAAACCAGCTCCAGCTCCTGTTCCTGGTTCTAAACCA
>Ga0114959_10002773_pt1 | contig 14118 bp, 12 predicted proteins | sample C_130625_EF_Meta_FD_87317 | JGI IMG/M metagenome (GOLD analysis project Ga0114959, IMG submission 87317) | Freshwater microbial communities from Lake Croche, Canada to study carbon cycling - C_130625_EF_MetaG | ecosystem: Environmental > Aquatic > Freshwater > Lake | place: Lake Croche, Canada...
ATATGAGAAAAATATACAATTTGTACCAGGATTGTACAAATTATACGACGAAGCTATTGTCAATTGTCGCGATCACGCAAAGCGAATGGAAAAGGCAATCGACGACAATGTACCCAATTCTTTGCCAGTAACATCGATCGACGTTTCCATTCAAGATGATGGCACTATTACAATGATAAATGATGGTAATGGTATTGATGTCGCAATGCATCCAGAGCACAAATTATGGATCCCAGAGTTGATTTTCGGTCACTTGCGTACATCGACCAATTATGACAAGACAGAGAAAAAAATTGTCGGCGGAAAAAACGGATTTGGATTTAAGTTGGTCCTCATTTGGTCGACTTATGGGTATGTTGAAACCGTTGATCACATTCGCGGACTCAAATATACACAGGAATTTCGAAATAATCTAGATATTATTGAAAAACCTACTGTTACCAAGTACAAAGGAAAGCCGTATACCAAGATTATGTTCAAACCCGATTATGCACGCCTAGGAATTCCTGGGCTGACGGATGATATGATCGCATTATTGAAAAAGCGTGTTTATGACATATCAGCTGTGACAGATAAATCGTTGAAAGTGAAATACAATTCGATTCCGATTCCTGTGAAGAATTTTCAGCAATATATTGACCTATATATTGGCAGCAAGGATGATTCGAAACGCGTACACGAAGAAAGCGGTGAGCGATGGGAATATGCGGTCGGTCTATCTCCTTCACACGAATTCGCTCAAGTCAGTTTTGTAAATGGTATTCACACGTCGAAAGGAGGCAAACACGTTGAATATATTTTGGGACAGATTACTCGAAAACTGTGTGTTTATATTGAAAAAAAGAGGAAGATTAATGTAAATGCCACAGCAATTAAAGAGCAACTAATTCTGTTCTTGCGTTGTGATATTGAAAATCCTGCATTTGACAGTCAAACGAAGGACTATATGAACACGCCTTCGGCAAAATTCGGATCTACCTGTTCTGTAAGCGACAAATTTATCGAAAAAGTGGCGAAAATGGGCGTGATGGACGCGGCTTGTGCTTTAACTGAAGTGAAAGAAAACAAGGCCGCTAAAAAGACCGATGGGTCAAAGACCAAAAATATCCGCGGAATACCAAAATTGATTGATGCTAATTGGGCTGGCACTGATAAATCAAGTGAATGTATTATTATCTTTTGCGAGGGTGATTCTGCCAAAGCCGGTATTGTATCGGGTTTGTCATCGGATGATCGAAACTACATTGGTGTTTACCCGATGAAGGGAAAAATCCTTAATGTGAGAGGTGAGGCGACTAAGAAAATTGCGGAAAATAAAGAAATCGCAGAGATCAAGAAGATTCTAGGTTTGGAGACTGGCAAGGAATACAAGACAATCGATGATGCAAAGCGTCTGCTGAGGTATGGAAGAGTCTTATTTATGACTGATCAGGATCTTGATGGAAGCCATATCAAAGGGCTAGGCATTAATCTATTTCAATCGGAGTGGCCAACTTTGGCACAGATACCGGGTTTCATTGGATTTATGAATACCCCGATTTTAAAGGCGAAAAAGGGATCACAAGAACTAGTATTCTACAATGAAGGCGAATATCGTTTGTGGAAAGACGAAAGTGACAGAAAAGGATGGGGTATCAAATATTACAAGGGATTGGGTACAAGTACTGGTAAAGAGTTTCGAGAATATTTCGAGAAAAAGAAATTGGTCGGGTTTGAGCACAGTGGGAAAACGAGCGACGACGCTGTTGATATGGTGTTCAACAAAAAGCGTGCCGACGACAGAAAAGATTGGCTAGGTGGATATAATCGAGACAGCTATTTGGACACAAACAAAGAAAACGTGACGTTTGAAGAGTTTATTCATCAGGAGTTGATCCATTTCTCAAAATATGACAATGACCGCAGCATTCCAAACCTGATGGATGGACAAAAAATAAGTCTGCGTAAAATCCTATTTGCTGCTTTTAAAAAGGGACTAACCAGTGAAATCAAGGTTGCACAATTTAGTGGTTATGTTTCAGAACACTCTGGTTATCATCACGGCGAGGCATCTTTGAATGCGGCTATTGTTGGTATGGCACAGAATTTCGTTGGCTCCAATAATATCAATTTGTTCCAACCGAATGGTCAATTTGGTTCCCGCTTGGCAGGTGGAAAAGATTCTGCGTCGGAAAGATACATCTTCACCCAGTTGAGCAAAATAACGCGAATCATATACAATGAAGCCGACGATAAAATTCTCAAGTATTTGGACGACGACGGATCCCCGGTTGAGCCACTGTATTACGCACCCATCATCCCAATGATTCTGGTCAATGGATCAAAAGGAATTGGTACTGGTTTCAGTACTGATATTATGTGCTATAATCCGCTCGAAATAATCCACTATTTGCGTGCTAAGCTGTCACAGACTTCCAGTTTGCAGGCGGAGTTTGTGCCTTATTATGAAGGCTTCAATGGCACGATTACCACCATATCAGACGGCAAATATTTGATCAAAGGTAAATACGAGAAACTGGGTACAGATAAAATCCGTATTACCGAATTGCCGGTTGGAACGTGGACGGACGATTTCAAGGAATATCTGGAATCCTTGACGGAATCGACTGATAAGAATGGAAAAAAAGTTGTTCCAACTGTCAAAGATTATGATGATATGAGCAAAGACACTACCGTTGACTTTATCATTACTCTTCAGAAGGGTAAATTGGATGAGCTGGAGGCGACTCAATTGGACAACGGGTGCAATGGATTGGAAAAGCAGTTCAAACTTTACACAACAAACACGACATCAAATATGCATCTATTTGATGCAAACGATAAATTGAAGAAGTATTCGAATGTTGTCGAAATTATCGATGATTATTTTGATACAAGGCTACAGTTATATTCTGTGAGAAAAGCTTATTTAATTGATACCATAAAAAAAGAGTTGTTGCTGTTATCGAACAAGGCAAAATATATTAAAGAAACATTGGATGGCACAGTCGATTTTAGAAGAAAGAAACGCGATGAAGTCGTTGCGATGCTGAAGAGCAAGGGCTACGATATAATGGACGACGACGAAGAATACAAGTACTTGACAAGAATGCCGATGGACAGTGTGACAGAGGAAAACGTCGCTAAATTGATGAAAGAGCACGGAGATAAGTCAGTAGAGTTGACGACCATCCAATCAATGACTACGCAGAATATGTGGTTGAATGAATTGGCGAAATTAGAAGCCGAATATTTGCACTATAAAGAAGAACGTGCTAGATTGTCGCGTGGCGAGACATCGAAGATACCCAAGAAAAAGGTGGCAAAGAAGTCAAAGTTGACGGTTGTAGATGAGATGTAAAATATCAAACATTATTCTTATATATATTCTTTACTAGAAACTGTAAACATATAATTATTTTTTTTGAATATATAATTATTTAAATGTAATATATTATTATGAAAATACATAATAACATATTAGAATTAATTTGCGATGGTGATGTTTTTCAATATAAAGAATATATGAAAATGTTGAAAGATGAAATGAAACAAATATTTAAATTGATCGCCACATTTTTAATTGACCATAATGTCGACAATCTTCGGTTAAATGTCCATAAGTTAATAAGTATGATTTGCTATCTAGAAAATAACAACGAACTACTACATATATGTAAGTATATTTTATTTCAATCGAAAACAACGCCGGAATCAGATATGTTAAATTATTTACATTTCTCAAATGAATTATTGAATTATAATTTGCTTGAATTATTTTAGACGTATGAAACTATTAAGCTTTTATTAAGTGCTAATTCTCAGTATAACGATCTATAGTGACACGATTTGCAACATTTCGTATTATTTTATTTATCCCTGTGCAGTCATCTGGTGTTATACCAGTCGTAACTTGATTTACTATTCTAATGTATTGGTCATTTTTTTTATTAGTTGCGTCATCTGCACTAGGATTCGCATCTTTCCATATCGGTATGTATTTGAAATTCTTATGTGCAATTAATGCAATTGCATTCCGCATTTTATCCTTGGTTTCGTCTTTATTCCACTCGTCATTTTCTTTAATATAGAGAATCTCTCGCTTCCGGTCACTGCAATGAAGTGGACGAATGGTTTCATCCAAGTCCTTTAACCCCTTTATAAAAATGTTGGAAATGCCTTGTACATAACCTAGTTTACCCATATCCTCAAAATCACCATTTTCAATCTCGAGAGAACTCACAAAATCGCTCATATTCATTGCATTCTTGCATTTTTCATTCAAAAAAACCTGCAAATTAAATTGCTGTTTATTATTGCAATTGGTATTATTAATGGTCGATGGTTTTGTCGCCAATTCCATCATTTTATTGCTCTGGTCAATTATCATCTCTTTAAATTCTTTATTCTCTTTTAACAAGTACATTATCAAATCTTTTTCGTTCAATTTATCTCCAAGAAGCAGAAGTTCATCGCTCTCACCGATTAAAAAAAAACTGCAACTCTTTTTATGACGCCACAGCCCACTATGGTGATGATACGTTTTTCCGCACCCACATTTATAAATTTCCGGGCAGATTTTTGGTACCTTTTCTGTATCCTTTTGTATCCTTTTCTCGTTTTTTTTATGTTTAGCTGTGAGTAAATGGCGATCAAAATCTGTCTTGTTACGTGAAATGAATGTGCAGACAGAACAAGAATATGCTGCAGTTTTTTCAGTCTTAGACATATATCTTATGTAGGATATAAAAAAAACGCTTAAATTCTTTTCCAGCCAGAAGTTTTCGAAAAATGAAAAAAGTATGCTAACGTTTTTTGCGTTATTTTTTTGGTACTGAGAGCTTTATGGTAAGGGTGCGTGTTTTGCATCACTTTTCACCCAAAAGTATTTTAGGTTTTCAAAAATGGACAAAAAAAATGTCCAAAAATGAAAAGTGGATTTACTTTTCAGCAAAAAACGTTGCATTGCATACATAGGCTTGCCTTGGCTAGCGATATGTGGATAGAATGAATATTTTGTTACGATAAATGGTAACAAAATAAAATGTGATAAAACGTCGCAGACCATAAGAATAAAATGTTCACATAACAACTTTAAGAATCGTCTTTATACATAAGCATTAAGTTGTTCAATACTGATACGATTATCTACACTATTAATAACGGTTATTCTATTTTCTAAACTATAATTTGAAATCATATTTTTTATTACACTTAGATCCTCTTCGTTATAATCTCTTCCTTTAAGTATATACACATTTGCAGTGGGTTTAACATACATTAGGCAAACCATAATTCCACCCCAGGTTAAAAAAACATTATCTGCATTTCTTAGGTAATTTATAAAATTTATGTAACTTATATTTTCAGGATTAATAACATCGAAATTTTTATCCACAAAAAATTTATCTATATCATACATATTATCCAATATCCGCTTTATATGCAATCCAATCGTTCGTGTTAAAAATAAGTTTTTACTTCTATTTGGAACAAATGACGGTATTTGATTCAAAATATGGTCCCTAGAAGATGTAGGTAATTTATGAAATGTAGGGGTTGCAAAGTGGTTTCTAAAAATAATCAAATGCCTTAAATGGTAGCATTTATGATTTTCTTTACTAAAATTAATTAATTTACCATTAAATAATAAATGGTCGATTGTTTTATAATTATCATTATCTTGAGGGATCAAATATCCAGTATTTTGAGATTGTGATATTGGGTAATCTTGAAGAAATCTAAATTTTTCAGTTGGTATAGGTGAATTATTGAATTTTTGAGAAAAATCAAATAAATTGAACATTTCATCTGTAAAGTGGCCATATGAAATAAACCATTTTTGACAAGCAAAAAATGAATAACCTAGAAATGGTATTTCTTTACTAGAAATATCAATATTATTTATTACTGTAATAATATTGTTGATAGCCCCCAAGAAATGTACGAAAAATTCTTTGTCAACCTGGCAATTGCTATAACAAACTATTTTTTTATTACTATCAACAAATAAATTAAAATCTTTAATGTAATATATATCATCATCTATATAGGTTTCTACGTACTCATAATCACTGCAATGAGAATTAATACATCTTTTTGAAAAAAAAGACAAATTTGTTACTATATTATCAAATGTTAATAAATTAGGATTTTTATTTACCGTCAACAAAAATTGCTTGTCACTATCGGTAAAGTTTACTAAATCATTGAGTATATTTTCGTCAAACATTTTCCTATTATATATAAATATGATTCTAAAAAAATGTATTATTATTACGAGTATTAATAAATATGAAGATACATTTATACCCAATTATGTTGGTTTTGACTTTGATATTATTATCGTTGGTGATCTTAAAACCGACCACGAATCATATGTTAATAGAAAAATTATATATATTCACCCAAATACGAATTTAGACGATTTAATTCTATTGAGAGACAAACTACCGTTTAATCATTATTGTAGAAAAAACCTAGGTTATTTATATGCTATTAAGAATAATTATGATTTGATTTTTGATACAGATGACGATAATTGTCCATTAGATAATTTTAATAATTGGAATAATTTAATAGATACCAAAATTGTACAAACCCCAAAATTGCCAAATATTTATAATTTATTTACAAAAGATCATATTTGGCCGAGAGGTTATCCTTTAGAGTTAATAAATAAAAACGAACAAATAACATTGGATAAAATCGATGATGACACTATTAAAAAGATAGGTATATATCAGAGTATCGCCGAAGGTGACCCTGATGTTGATGCTATTTTTAGATTAACTAATCAGAATTACAACAGTAATATTAGTTTTGACAAGGACAAATCATTCGTTTTAAATAAGAATGTTTACACGCCTGCAAATACCCAAATAACTTTTTGGGTTTGTAAAGAGCTATTTCATTTATTATATGTCCCTTCTACAGTGAGCTTTCGGTTTTGTGATATTCTTAAAATGTACATAGCTCAGAAATGTATGTGGGAGTACAATAAATTATTGTCCTATATTTCACCAGTAGTAAAGCAAATAAGAAATGATCATAATTTAATGAATGATTTCATTTCAGAGTATTCAATGTATACCAATGTATTAAATATGATAAACATTATTTTTGAAAATATACAATTAAATGGTAATAAAAACGATATAATGATTGTTTATAAAGAACTTCTAAAATATAATATTGTTAAAGAAAAGGAAATCGAGATTTTAGAAGCGTGGCTACAAAGTATTCAGGATTAAGTTTTTATATTATAAAAAAATTGAACTGGTTTGTTATAATAATACATATTTTAACAAACGAATCACCAACAATGAACTCATTCACGAATACTTTAACTGAGAAAATGGCATTTAACCAATTGCCAAAATTGTCAGATATTAATAAAAGTGCGTATTTAGGTCCCCATCCGGAGAGTAACAAAGTGGTTGACGGCATATTCGCTGGTGCATTTCCAGGAGACATTTATGACAGATTGAATCAGCAAAATTTGATTCAAATTTTGAATGCTGGTGTCACGAAATTCGTTTGTCTTCAGCTTGAATACCCAGCAGGTTTCAAGCCTAATCCTGAAAGACCTGACATACGGCCATATTTTGTCGACGTTTTGAAAATAATCGCAAATAAGGAAAATTTACCTACTCTGACCGCACCTATAAAAAATATCTCATTTGAGCATTTACCTATAAAAGATTTGAATATTACCGAAGACTATAAAATTTTGAAGTTGGCAAAAAAATTGGTCGAGTTTTATAGACAAGGCGAAGTGCTATATATTCATTGTTGGGGGGGACACGGTAGAACAGGGGTTGTTGTATGTTTGATGATATATCTAATGTACGGGACAACGGCGGATGAGGCACTAGAGTATTGCAATTATGTGCATAAGCTTCGGGTAAATCCGGTTCAGATCACTTCACCGCAAACAAGTGAGCAAATGGATCAGGTAAGACGCATTATAAATAAGGATAAATTAATCAAGTGTTTAGAGAAATAAAGATAGTTCAGAAGGACATTATTTGTGAATAGGTATGTAAAATGTAAATTTTTCCTTTTTTTTGCTTGATTAATGTATTAAGATCAAAACCACGGCTTCAATATGAGCTCTTTATCATTGTTATCAGTCATAATTGGTGGATCTATTGGTGTATACATTGTAGATGCGTCGACAATATATTGTTGATATCCCTGTGCTTCACCATATATTTGCGGAATGCAATAATCCCAGACAATTTTATTTAATTGCATAACTTGTTCTTTTACGTTTGTTAATTGGTTTGCTGAATGTTGTAAGAAGACAGATCGCATAATTATTTTTAATGTGTCCTCGTCTTGATTGCTAATGAGGAAGCGACCATCCGACCTTTTATATACACCAACACGTATACCATTTTGAATAGTGCAGATGTTTTTACCTGAGAAGAAGGCTTCTGATAGTTTAGTATTATCCCATAATCCCTCTGTCGGATGTCTAAATGTGGCACACTGATTTACTGGAATTTTATCATACATTTGAAATAGATCGGTTGTTTTCGGAGCAAAAATATTGACTCTGCCATTTGAACTTTGTTGTGGATGCTGCATTAATATATATTAGAATTATAAAAAAATATATATTTAAATTATATACAAATGAATTTCCAAAAGGTTGTTTTAATTATTGCTGCAATAATTCTTGTTGTTTTTTTAGTCATTTTTTTGACAGTATTATTACGTGATAAAAAGACAGAACAATGGCCGCCAATGGTTGGGGATTGTCCTGATTATTGGGTTGACACAAAAGGCAGTGGAGGTAATTGTGTAAACACGTATAATTTAGGGACCTGTTCGTCTCAATCTACAATGGACTTTACCACACCAGCTTTTACTGGAACAAATGGCACATGTGCCAAATATAATTGGGCGAACAGTTGCGGATTATCATGGGATGGCATTACATATGGTGTTACAAACCCTTGTTTACAAACATAATCGAGAAGATGTTTGGAATTGTATAATATAATTTACGATTTAAAATTATATCATAATGTATATATACTCTTTTGATGGATTCATTATTTATAAATATTATTAAAAAAATACCAAGTGAATTGAAAAATGATATATATTCATTTCTTCCAGAAATTGTAACATTATTTTTAAATAAAGATTATTATGTTACAAATCATCCAGTTGTAAGAAAATACATAAAAAAAAATGAATATGAAAATTATATTCGTGCTATGATTCGACAGGATAATCATTTTGTGTTTGGGCTTTTAATTGCCGAGAATTTTGAGAGATGGTTGTTTTTCAAGAAATATGTGTATAAAAAAACAATGTTTTCAAACTACATATATTTTTTGCAGGAGTACTGCATAATAAACGAGTCCGATAAATGTAAGCAAATAGTTAAAAGTTATTTAATAAATTCAGGATTGAGTAAAAATCAACATAAAAAGAATACCAGTATGAATATAAGATGGACAAATTAGAAATAAATAAAATTTTAAATAGAGAAAACGAGATTGTATGTATGAAAGAGACATTAAAAAACTTTGAATTGAATAAATCAAACCCATTAATCAAGAAGGGTATTTATATATATGGAGAACCAGGCACAGGTAAAACAACCTTTGTGATGGATATTTTGAAGGAGCTAGATTATGATATAGTCAAATATGATGCAGGTGATATAAGAAATAAATCAATTATAGATACCATAACAAAGCATAATATGTCGGATAAAAATATAATGTCAATGTTTCATAAGAAGGTGAAGAAGATTGCTATAGTTATGGATGAAATAGATGGTATGAATAATGGAGACAAGGGGGGTATAAATACGCTAATAAAATTAATTCGTCCAAAGAAAACAAAGAAGCAAAAGCAGGAAGAGGTGACAATGAATCCAATTATATGTATTGGTAATTATCATATTGATAAAAAAATCAATGAATTAATGAAGGTTTGCACTACCATTGAATTGAAAAGCCCTACAAGACAGCAGAACAAGGAAATTGTGAATTTGATTATGCCTAATTTAGATGAAGATATATATAATAATGTGATTCATTTTATTCAATCAGATTTACGAAAACTTAATTTTATAACAAACATTTATATCAATAAGAATTCTCTCTTGAAGGATGATATTATTCTAAATATTTTTCAACGAAAGTCATATAATGATGATACTAAAAAGATAACACAAAAAATGATAAATCAGCATTTTTCTTTAGATGATCATTTAACCATAATGAATGAAACGGACAGGACAATTGTAGGTTTATTATGGCACGAGAATATAATTGATGTTCTAGGTAAAATGAAAAAAGAGGACAGTATTCCTTTTTACATAAAAATATTACAGAATATGTGTTTCGCAGATTACATTGATCGAATTACGTTTCAAAAACAAATTTGGCAGTTTAACGAAATGAGTTCTTTAATAAAAACATTTAAAAATAACAAAATATATCACGAAACGTTTAAAAAGAAGCAAAAATATAATCCACAAGAAGTGAGATTTACTAAAGTATTAACTAAATATTCGACGGAATATAACAATTCCCTTTTTATACAGAATTTGTGTCAACAGCTTGGAATGGATCAGAAGGATATATTTTCATTTTTTCTAGATTTGAAAAAGAAATACGATGACACTCAAATGTTGGGTTTATTTGAAAATTATGAAATAACAAAATTAGATATAAATCGTATTTATCGATATTTGGAAAAATATACGAAGAATGATGCGGAAGACGAATTCAAGAATGATGATTCTAGTGAGTTGGATGATTAAAATCAAACTCGAAATCAAAGTCTTTCATTAGATCGCCCGCTTTATAGTTATATGCATATTTTGATGTATTGCAAAGGTGAAAAATATCATTCTTACGTATTACTTGTACTTTATCGGTCTCGGATATCTTGTTCGTTTCCAATTGAGTCAGTAGTTTTTTATATGCAAAATGCCTTCTTATATCGACAAGTAATTCAGCGTTATCTGTGTCATTTTTGTATAAATACCTATGATCAAACCCTGAAACTAGATCAGAATCTAAACTCCTTTCTATTTTACATCTAAACGTTGACATAGAAAATAGCGAAAAAAATAATATAATTATCATAGTATATTATTTTTATTATATATTTAATGTTTATTTGTTTATTCTAGTTTTATATTTTTACTAATACCTAATATCTAAAACGATTACCTGACAATAAATGTTCTCTGTTTTTTTTCTCGACTCTCCTCCTCTGCAATCAAATTCTGTCTGGCAACCCTATTTTTCATATACCATTCACGCTTTGCATTGTCATCTATTTCAACAAATAGATGTTGCTCATATTGCTCTGGCGATTCGAAGAATAGTGTCGGTGAATTCTTTCCCGCCTCGCCAGTCGCGAGCCTAACAGAGAAATACAAATCCTCATATCTGCTACCAACCTTGTGCTTATATCGTGTACCAGTAACTGCGTCTCGAATGGATGACCCCACATCACCAGATCCGAAAACGCCTACTGTAACGGTCTTCCCAGAAAACTCATATGGCTGACGCTTCAGCTTAAAATAATTCTTGTCGCCCTTATTCAGCTCTTCCAATTCCTTTTGAATCTTTTTTCTATCCGAAACGGAAATATAACTGTCATTGTCCTCATTCAAATATTTGTCCTCGTAATAGCAGCTCATTCTTGATGATTAACCGATAGTGTATATGATATATTATACTCAGACTCTTTAAATCAATTTTTTTTATAAATCAATAATAAAAGTAAATCAATTAGATGTAGATGAGTCGATATTTATGGTTTTAGTTTCTTTAATAGAATTTATTTTTTGATCTATAATGGTCTTTATTTTATTCTCTAGATATTCAACCTTTGATGCAAGTTCATTTTTTTCATTTTTCAAACTATCAATAATTTTTTGCTGCTCTATAAACCTGCTTTCATATTGTTGAATAATGTTGTGCGGTTGCATATTATTGTTTATGGGTACCCCACCTTGTCTAAAAAATTGATGTATCGTTTCAGGAGGAACACCTTGATTCTGTAGTTGTTTTATTATTTCAGGGGTTAATGGTACTAATCTCTGACCATTTTGAACTGACGCAGCTTGTTGTCTCGCTTGCTCCTCCATAATCTTTCGCTTTTCTGTTATTTCTTTTATTTGTTTTAAAACTTCAGGCTTGTTTTCTGGTCTACCTGGTTCGTAATCATTCAATAGATCGTCTATTTTATTAATAAAAAAATCCCGCAATTCTGGCTGTTTTACAAAATCTTCAATTTTCTTTTCAGATTCTTTAACAAACGGATTTGGAGCATTCTCCAATAATACCTTTTTATCAAACGAATTGTGAATATGTGAAAAAACAAGAATGGTTTTTACTGGATCCAATTGAACAAACGGTACAGTATATCCTTTTAAAAAATGACGTTCCTCTGCCAAAGCTGCGTCGTCCTCGTAGTTTGATTGTTTGATATATTCTCTACGAAAAGCAAACGTAGCCGCAGTTGCGTGGTTTGGATTATAAGGCCCAAATTGATACATTTTGTTTATATGTTTAAAATAAATGTACATTTCACTTGACCCTGCAACCATTGCTTGTGGATTTTTTTGCAAGGTTTCAACCGAATGTTGAACACGTTCTGACGGATAATAGTCATCGTCATCCATATAAATAATAAAATCACCTACTGCTTTTTCGTGCATCAAATTACGTTTTTTACCTAAATTCATTTTTTCGTCATATTTAAAGTATTTCACCTGTGGAATATCCTTTACTAAGTCTTCGATTTTATCTGTACCATCATCAATAATTATCCATTCCATTCTATCCTTTGGATAAGTTTGATTATTAAAGCATTGTATTATCATTGGATAAAACGGTCTTCGATTAAAAGTTGGGGTACAAATACTGACAAATGGTAGTTTATTTTCATTTCCTGGTTTTTTAGTATTTTTTGGTTTTTTGGCCATAGTATTATTATATCTTATTTTTTATATTATTATTTAAACAATCATTTATTTCTTCTACTTTTGCGTTGTTTTGGTGCCCCGGCTTCTTGTTTCGTTTTTACATCATGTGGAAGACGTAATACATCTAACTTTTGTTGCAGTGTTTTTTCCGCTTTTGGGGTTGCAGATTCAGGTATTAACTCTGGAAGAGGTGCCGATGGGTTGAAATCTGTCCCTTCGCTAGTTGGGTTCGTTGTTATTCTGGTTGAATCTGACAGTCCAGGAATTAACTCTGGCGGAGGTGCAGATGGTGTTGTTATTTTTATTGTTGGTTGTTTTAAATATTGATTTAAATGACTGATATCGACCGATTGTGATCCAGCATTGTCACCATTTGTATTTTCATTGCCTCTTGCGGCACGTCCTTGGTCATTATTATTAATAGCAGAAGCAGTAGTAGCATCAGTAGTAGCAGTAGTAGCAGTAGTAGCAGCAAATTTTTTTAATTCATAAATACTTGGCCACCCACTTAACATTACTGAAAATGCTACAATAAAAATACAAATCCCAACGTAAATTCCAAAAGATGATATCAAATCACAAAAAGTAAAGAGTGTTAATATTATGGTTATAGTAAATTTATTATAAATTAAAATATCACCTAATTTTTGCCAAAATGTAATAGGTTTATCATCTTTACTAGTATTTAAATATAATGGATTAAACAAAATCTTAAAGCCGATGACTAGAACTATTAAAGCGAGAATGGCAGCAGGTATACCTGTACAATAAACCATCAAAGTTACTATAGCGAGCCCTATTTTTTCTAATAACGAATATGATTTGTTTGCATCATTTTCATTATTTGTACTATTGTTAATTTTATTGAATAGTAAATAAAAAGACATGAAAAATCCATAACATCCATTAATTACATTGAAGAATAAAAACATAATAGGTAAAATTGCAAGAGGTGTAATAAATAGATTAAACCAATCGGGAAATTTTTTTGTAAATTCAAAGAAATTATTCATTAAAAAATAATAATTTTCATACATTGCAAGTGTTATTGTAAGAATGTATTTAATAAATTCATTTGTTTTTTCATCGTTTATAGTTTTAAGTAAATATTCTGGTGTTGAATTAATCATTTTGCTAGTTTCATCATTATCATAATTATAAGC
>Ga0114959_10002778_pt1 | contig 14109 bp, 11 predicted proteins | sample C_130625_EF_Meta_FD_87317 | JGI IMG/M metagenome (GOLD analysis project Ga0114959, IMG submission 87317) | Freshwater microbial communities from Lake Croche, Canada to study carbon cycling - C_130625_EF_MetaG | ecosystem: Environmental > Aquatic > Freshwater > Lake | place: Lake Croche, Canada...
AGAAAGGTTCTCTCGGCAGCGATGCCTGATCGTGCAGCTAACTCGGGCTTTCCAGTGATGGCGACAAGGTGATCTGCAATTGAGACGCCCTCTCCGAGACTGCTCTTGAGCCATTCGACTGCCCTATGAGCCAGCACGCCAGTCTCAAGCGTAGAAAATGACTTCGTTGCGACAACGAAGAGGGTCTCAGCGGGGTCGAGGCCATCAACGGCGCGCTGGAAACCAGCGGGGTCAAGGCTTGAGGCAAAGCGGACCTCGATGACGCCATCATCGAGATGCTCCAGCGCTGCCCTCGCCATACGTGGCCCCAAATCGGAGCCTCCGATTCCAAGATTGACGAGGCGTCGAAGCGGCCGTCCCGTTGCGCCGAGGACGTCTCCGCGTCGAAGTGCTCTGACGAAGGAACGCACGAGATCGAGCCCCGGAGCCCCCTCCGCTCGCTGTTGAACATGAAGTGCGGGCCGCTGCTCGCTCGTGTTGACGATCTCGCCTGCAAACAGTTGGTCTCGAGAAGCTTCGAGGCCACTGGACCGGGCTAACGCCGCCAGGGCCTCAAGAATCTCGCTATCGACGAGTTGTTTGGAAAAGTCGAAGAGCAGGCCATTGACCTCGAGGCACAGGCGCTCGCCGCGAAGGGGGTCAGCCTCGAATCGGGCCTGCAGCGAGGTCGCTGCTGTCCTCTCGGCGAGGTCGAGAAGGCGGGCGAACTCAGCGGAACGAGCGAGCGAGGTCACCTAGGGGGTCCCGCCAAGCTGTTCATCAACATGCGCAATGAGCTGCCGCCATGCAGCAACGAATGCGGCGGCGCCGTCCTCTTGAAGTCTGGCGGCAAGTGCCGAAACATCGATTCCTGCTTCCTCGAAAGAGGCCAAGACATCGTCGCAGTCGCCGCCATCGACTGGCAGCACACCGTCGAGTGTGCCGTGGTCAAAAAAGGCGTCGAGGGTCATGTCGGGCATGGTATTCACCGTGCCGGGGGCTGCAAGGCAGCGCACATAGAGATCGTCGGGTGTGCGGGGATCCTTGGCTGAGGTGGACGCCCAGAGGACTCGCTGGGGCCGAGCCCCAGCGGCCAGTACCTTCTGCCAACGCTCAGAGGCGAGCAGCTCATGGTGAGTGGCATACACCTTGCGACCAACGGCCAGCGCCAGGCGGTCGCGCAACGTTTCGGGCACCGTGTCATTCACCGAAACATCCCAGCGCGACATGAAGACCGATGCAACGGAGGCCACCGTGGGATCGAGTCCTGCCTCGATTCGACGTTCGATCCCTCGGAGGTAGGCCTCAGCTGCCGCCGCATACTGGGTGGCGTCAAAGAGGAGCGTCACGTTGACCGGAACGCCGGCAGCGATGGATTCCTCGATGGCAGGTAGTCCCTCGGGCGTACCGGGAATCTTGATGAAGAGGTTGGGTCGCTTCCCACGAGCGAAGAGCTCGGTGGCAGCTGCCACCGTGGCAGCGGTGTCATGAGCAATTTCGGGTGAGACCTCGAGTGAGACGTAGCCGTCGACGCCCTTGGTAGCGGTGAAGGTGGGAGCAAAGAGATCAGCAGCGCGCTGGAGGTCCTCGAGAGCGAGATCAAAAAAGACTGATTCGGCATCGCCCGAACTTGAGCGAATGGCCGCGTCGTAGGCCCCCGATGCGATGGCCTTATCGAAAATTGAAGGATTCGACGTCAAACCGGTGACAGAGCGCTCAGCGATGTGTTCGGCAATTGTCCCGTCGTCGAGCAGGGTCCTCGTGATGTTGTCTAACCAGATGCTCTGGCCGAGTTCAGCAAGCTGTGCAGTGGGCTTCACCGGTCCTCCTTGAAAGGTGCCTCGGCCCCAATTCTCGCCGATGCAGCCACCTGGCGCGTGCGGGGGCGATTCTCAGGTGTTTGCGATGGCTCGAGATCGCCGGGCCGCCGCGACGACAGTCTCGGTCGTAAACCCGAAGTGCGTGGCCAGATCACTAGCAGGAGCTGAGGCGCCAAAACTCGTCATGGCCACGATTTCCCCGGCATCGCCCACAAATCGATCCCAACCGAGCCCAGCTCCGAGCTCAATGGAAACACGAGCTCGCACTTCTGGAGGGAGGACAGAGGCTCGATAGTCGCCGTCTTGTTCAGCGAAGAGCTCGAGGCAGGGCATGGAGACCACTCGAGTGGGGATTCCCTCAGCCTCAAGCACTGAGCGAGCCTCGAGGGCCAGGGCGACTTCGGAACCGGTGGCCAGCAGGAGGACTGATGGGGCGCCACCGGTTGCCTCCGCCAAGACGTAGGCCCCTCGGGCTGCACCCGATGCAGAGCTGTACTGCTCGCGATCAAGAACGGGCAGATTTTGACGACTCAGTGCCAGGAGAGAAGGTCCGTGGCGGTGGGACAGCGCTGACTTCCATGCTTCGGTGACCTCATTAGAGTCCGCCGGCCGGAAGACCCAAAGGTTTGGCATGGCGCGAAGGGAGGCCAAGTGCTCGATGGGCTGGTGCGTGGGGCCGTCTTCGCCCACGCCGATGGAGTCGTGAGTAAAGACGTGGAGCACAGGGAGCTCCATCAGGGCCGAGAGACGCATTGCGGGCCTGGCGTAGTCGGAGAAGATTAAGAAGGTGGCCCAATAGGACTGCAAGCCACAGAGGGCAAGCCCCGAGGCGACGGCAGCGGCGGCATGCTCACGGATGCCGTAATTGATGTTTCGGCCACCCGGATCCTCCGGGCTCATGGTGCCCATTCCTTCACCATTGAGCCAGGTCTTATTGGACCCCGCAAGGTCAGCAGATCCTCCTACTAACCAAGGAATGCGTTGGCTCAGTGCATTGAGCACCGTGGAGGAACTCGCTCGAGTTGCTTCACCCTTAGTGGACGCCTCGAAGGCTGGAAGGTCTGCATCCCAACCGTCGGGAAGTCGCCCCGCCCAGAGGGACTCGAGTTCGTGTGCAAGATCCGGGTGCGCTGCTCGGTAGGCATTGAAGGATTCAACCCATGCACGGTGCTCTGCTTCGCCGCGAGCCCTGAGACCCTTGGCGAAGGCTTCTTCGGCACGAGGGTCCACAAAAAAATCCTCAAGGGGCAGTCCGAGTGCTTCTTTCGTTTTGGCGACGTTCTCAGGGCCGAGGGCTTCGCCATGGGCTTTCGGAGAGTCGATCACCGGTGATCCAAAGCCAATGTGGCTCTGAACGATGACGAGCGTGGGCTTCGAGCGTTCTGCGCGGGCAGACTCAAGTGCGGCTCGAACAGAAGAAAGGTCATTGGCATCTGCGACTTCAACCACGGACCAGCCGTAGGACGCGAAGCGCTCCGGCACGTTTTCGGTGAAGGTGATGTCGGTGGAGCCGTCGATAGTGATCTGGTTACGGTCATAGATCCAACACAGGTTGCTGAGTTGTTGGTGGCCGGCTAACGAAGCCGCTTCTGCGGCGATGCCCTCCATGAGGCAGCCATCGCCAGCAAGGGCCCACACATCGAAACCGAAGAGTTCGGCACCTCGGTCGTAGCGTGCAGCAAGCCATCGACCGGCCAGTGCCATCCCGACTGAATTGGCCAATCCTTGGCCGAGAGGTCCGGTGGTGGTTTCAACGCCACTCGTCAATCCGTATTCGGGATGTCCAGGACAGACGGAGCCCAACTGACGGAACGTCCGAAGGTCATCAAGAGTGACCGCGTGCTTCCGGCGTGGATCTTCGGCGGCTTGTTCGCCGACGGCACTCACGCCGCTCAAGTGCAGCAGCGAATAAAGGAGCGCTGAAGCGTGTCCTGCTGAAAGGACGAAGCGGTCACGACTGGGCCAGAGCGGATCGGCCGGGTCGTATCGCAAGACGTCATTCCACAGTGCGTAGGCGACGGGCGCTACGCCCAGGGGAGTGCCAGGGTGACCAGAATTGGCCGCCTGAATCATGTCGATACTCAGCGAGCGGATCGTGTTAATCGCTCGCAGGTCGAGGTCCTCGCTCACGCTGCTCTTTTGCCCTCCGTCAGTGCCGGGCTCCACCCCCGACGCCCCATCATGGCCCACAGCGCCGGGTACCTCCGGCGATTCTGTCGAGAGCCGATCGTGGCGGAGTCTGGCCCCCGCCCAAATTCGCAACCGCATGCCAGCTTTAGCAAGGAGCGGGACCGTGCCGCCGTCACTTGGGCCGTGGAATTCCCTTGCTGCTTGAGCCACATCCGGAAGTTTCAATGAATCGTGGCGGTCGCAGGCAGGGCGGGAGGGGTGACACAGCCCGGGAGGCTCTGGCTACTGCACCACCACGCCAGAGCCGTGGGAGGTGACGGTCTGGCGGTGCCACGAGCCCTAAGGCTTCTGCGCAGACATCAAAGAGTTGCGGTGGGCCTGTGGCCGAGAGCGCCGGCGTTGACAAGTTATCTGTCGTCGAGAAGTTCAGTAATTCGTGGACGCCAGTCCAGGCCCTCAGTGGTGGTGCCCACATCGTGAAGTGCCGTTCGCTCTGCGCGCAGAACCTCGGCTACTTCTGCCAAATTGCTTGGAAGTGCTGCAGCTGCTCGATCTCGAAGCACTTGAGCGAGGGCCGGGGCGGCCCCTTCGGTAGAGACGGCGAGCACCACCGATCCTTGACGATGCTGCGCCATGAAATAGAAGTCACAACGTTCGGGGTCATCGACGGCATTGAGGAGCACATGTCGCTCGGTAGCCCAGTGTCGCACCTGATCATCCACAGAAGGACTCCCTGTTGCAGAAACAACGAGGACACGGCCGTCGAGATCCTCGGCTACTACGGGGCGCACGAGTACCTCGCTCGTTCCCTCGGGAAGCTTGGCGAGCACCTCAATGGCCACCACGCTGACTTTGGCGCCCTGGTCGATCAATTGTGCTGCCTTGCGTGCGCCAATCTCTCCTGCACCAATAACAAGGACACTGCGCCCTCGGAGATCCACCATGAGCGGAAGCATCACTGCACCGCTGAGGCAGCGAGCTCGCTCACTGCCGCTACATCCAGCGCGGCGGCGGGACCGATAACAAGAACTGCGGGCGAGGAAACCTCAAGGGAACCAAGCTCATCGAGTCGCCCCCGCACGACTCGCTGAGTAGGCGTCCACGCTGATTCCACAACGGCAACCGGAGTTGATTGCTCGAGTCCACCGACCAACAGTTGTTCCGAAATCTCGGCTCGGTGTCCTACGCCCATGAGGACAACAAGGGTGAGTTCAGGATTTGCCAGACGAGTGAAGTCGATGGTGGATCCATCCAAGGTGTGGCCGGTGACGACGGTCACGCCCCAGGCCAGATTGCGATGCGTGACGGGAATCCCCGCTGCGAGCGGTCCAGAGAGCGCAGAGGTGACGCCGGGAATAATCTCGACATCAAGGCCCGCTGAGCGGAGGGCAAGTGCTTCTTCGCCACCGCGTCCAAAGACGAAGGGATCGCCGCCCTTAAGGCGGACGACACAGTCATGTTGGCGACCTAACGAGATCAAAAGTTCGTTGATGAGATCCTGAGTATTTGAGCAGCCAGGGCGCTTGCCAACATCAATGACCTCTACCCCTTTGGGGATGAGCCTTAGAACGGAGTCATCGACAAGTCGATCGGTGACCACGACAGTGGCCTCGCTGATGAGACGAGCAGCGCGAACCGTCAGGAGGTCTGCCGAGCCTGGACCGGCGCCAACAAGGTGAACGCTCATAGCCCGATCCTGGTAACGAAGTCGCCGAATGACTCGCTGTCGTTGCCTTCATCGCGCCAACGGATGAAGAGCGGCTCGAGGACGCTTGGAACATCGGCGATCTTGACTTTCTCGGCCAAGGTGCGTGCGAGTCGGTTGCCACTCAAACCCCCACCCACAATGAGGTCATAGGAAGTCTTGGTTCGTCCGACGAGGCCAACCTCGGCGACGGCAGGTCGGGCGCAGCCGTTCGGACACCCGGTCATCCGAAGCTGTAAAGGTCGCTGACCGATACCCACGCTCTCAAGCGAGGATTCAAGTGCGGCGACCATTTCGGGGAGTTGACGCTCCGCCTCGGTGAGTGCCTGAGAGCACGTGGGCAAAGCGACACATGCCAGCGCTGTGCGCTCCACAGAACCCAATTCCCCAGCGGAGCGAACATTGTGTTCCTCCAGCAGTGCATCGATCGCCGGACGGTCGCTTTCCTTCATTCCTGAGATGATCAGGTCCTGTTGTGCAGTGACATAGAGGACCGGGCAGAAACGGCGAGCCACTTCGGCAAGGGCAGTGCGAAGTTGCAGGCCGTTCTTGAAGTCGGCCACTCGACCTGCTCCGATACGGACCCCCAGAGCCCATGAGCCATCGTCCGATGCCCTCCAACCCAGGTGGTCATCGGCATCAATGTCGGGGAGTACGGGAACTGGCGGAGTGAGGGTACGGCCGTAGCGGTTCTCGACTTCGGTGGTGAAGGATTCGAGCCCGGCATCCGCGAGCACATACTTGAGGCGGGCCCGTCGGCGGTCCGTTCGATCACCGAGATCGCGATATGAAGCGATAATGGCCTTGATGAGATCTTCAACTTCGTCATAGGTCACAAACGCCAAGGGATCGGCCAAGCGGGCGAAGGTGTCTTCCTTGGCGTAACTACGACCCAAGCCGCCTCCCACGAGAACGGTGAAGCCTTCACCGCGTTCAGGGTGACGAACAGGGACAAGGCCAACGTCTTGTGCATAGACGTCTACACAGTTATCACCCGGATGGGCAATGGCAATCTTGAACTTCCTGGGGAGGTAGGTCTCGCCATAGAACTCGTGTTCCTCGATCGGCTCAGAGGACGCAGCTCGTTCGCCTTCCACAAAGATTTCCCAGTGAGCTCGAGACGTTGGCTTGAGATTGGCCGCGAGGTGGCGGGTGATTTGGCTGAGGGGTCCCTCCGGGTCATTAATTTGAAGCCGAGGACAGGTCACGATGTTTCGGACCACGTCTCCGCAACCACCGAACGACGTTAAGAGGTGCTCGTTGAGCAACTTCGATAAGGGGCGCAGACCGATCTTTGCGACCCCGTGGAACTGCACTGCCTCTCGGGTGGTGAGGCGCAACGTTCCATTCGCCAGTTCGTCGGCGACCCGGTCGAGGGCGAGCCACTGTTCGCTGGTGAGACGCCCGCCAGGGGTGGGAACTCGGATCATGAAGGAATAAGCGAGGGGCTCCTTCGCCAGCGTGAGTTCTCGGCGGAGATCTCGATCATCTTGGGAGTACACCCCATGGAACTTCAGGAGGTGTTCGCCCTCGTTGCTGATATTCAGTGCACCATCGAGTAGTTCCTCGGCGAGCGAACCTCGCAGGAGGTGGCTTGAACGCTTTATCCCCTCGACTTCGGTCTCGGTGGTCTCGGTGGTCTCGGTGGTCACTGGGGCTCCTCGGAAGGGGTAAACCCTTAAAATCTGATCGGAACACTCAAGAATAGCCGAACTGCAGGGGGGACAACACTTTGGGGAGGTTCAGCGGCTTCGCCGTGGCATGGTCGGCGCCTGGCCCGAACCTACGCCCCGGCCACCGTCAATTATCGAACCAGTGGCTTGTAGCGAAGGCGGTGGGGCTGGTCAGCGCTGACACCAAGGCGTTTACGGCGATCTGCTTCGTAGTCCGAGAAGTTGCCTTCGAACCAGAGGATCTCGGCCTCGTCTTCAAAAGCCAGAACGTGGGTGGCAATGCGGTCGAGGAACCAGCGGTCGTGGCTAATCACCACTGCGCAACCAGGAAACTCGAGGAGTGCATCTTCGAGTGCACGCAAGGTGTCGACGTCCAAATCATTGGTGGGTTCGTCGAGGAGAAGGACATTGCCGCCTTGGGTGAGCACCTTTGCGAGCTGGACTCGGTTGCGCTCTCCTCCCGAGAGCTGACCGACCACCTTTTGTTGATCGGATCCCTTGAAGCCGAAGCTGGCAACGTAGGCACGAGCGTTGATCTCTCGGTGACCGACCACGATGAGATCGTGTCCACCGCTGATCTCTTCATAGACCGTTGCCTCCGGAGCCAAGCCAGCTCGGTCCTGGTCGACATAGGCCAAGGAAACAGTGGGGCCAACATCCAGAGCACCGGCATCGAGCGTTTCGATGCCGGCAATGAGCTTGAACAACGTTGATTTTCCAGCACCGTTCGGTCCAATCACGCCGACAATTCCGCCAGGCGGGAGAAGAAACGAAAGTCCATCAAGCAGCAACCGGTCGCCGAACCCCTTGACCAACTCCTTGGCCTCGACCACCTTGTCCCCAAGCCGGGGCCCCGGGGGAATTGCGATCTCAAGGCGATCGGGACGTCGATCCGAAGCATCAGCTGCGGCGGCCAGTTCGGCGAAGGCGTTCACCCGAGCCTTGCCCTTGGATTGGCGAGCCCGAGGCGACATGCGGATCCAGTCGAGTTCACGCTCCAATGCGGCCTGTCGGGCTTTATCGGCTCGTTCTTCGGCGGCGAGGCGAGCTTGCTTCTGCTCAAGCCATGAGGAGTAGTTCCCTTCCCAGGGGATGCCAGCCCCTCGGTCCAGCTCGAGGATCCACCCGGCCACGTTGTCGAGAAAATAGCGGTCGTGCGTAATGGCCACGACCGTGCCCGAGTAGTCCTTGAGGGTTCGCTCCAACCAGGCCACAGACTCCGCGTCGAGGTGGTTGGTGGGTTCATCGAGGAGAAGAAGATCGGGCGAAGACAGGAGGAGCCGGCAGAGTGCAACACGGCGACGCTCTCCGCCTGAGAGTTTCGTGACGTCAGCATCGCCCGGTGGAAGTCGGAGGGCGTCCATGGCCATGTCGAGCGAGCGCTGGAGCTCCCATGCGCCAAGGGCATCGATTCGTTCCTGCAGTGATGCCTGCTCCGCCAAGAGAGCATCAAAGTCAGCATCGGGGTCGGCGAAGCCTGCATTGACCTCATCGAATCGAGCGAGGAGGTCTCGAGCCTCACTCATTCCATCGGCCACGTTGCCGAGAACGTCCTTGCTGGGATCGAGCTCGGGTTCTTGGGCGAGGTAGCCGACAGTGAATCCAGGCGTCAGGCGAGCTTCACCGCTATATCCATCGTCGAGTCCCGCCATGATGCGCAGCAGTGAGGACTTTCCTGAACCGTTATCACCGATAATGCCGATCTTGGCCCCTGGAAAGAACGAGAGGTTGATGCCCTTGAGAACTTCACGATCGGGGGGGTAGAAACGTCGAAGGTCCCGCATGGTGAAGATGAATTGAGCACTCATGTCTTTAGTTTCCCCCAAGTTGGGCTCTCCGGTCGGACGCCGGTGGATCCCAGGTCGACCTCTAACCTCAAGCTGTGGAAATAGGGATCGTTCTTGCGCTGGCTGCGAGTTGGTACCTCGTAGGCCTGTCTGTGACGGTGGCCCTGGTCGTCTACCCCTCCTTCTCTCTGGCTGCAGGAGACAACTGGGTGGAATTTCACCGACACCACAGCGTGAAGATCACCTGGGCGGTAGGACCAGCATGGGTGGTCCAGGCGGTCGGGCTTGCAGTGTGGTTCCTCAGCGGACCGCACCAGACGTTGGTGGCGTGTTGTTTGAGCTCGGCGACAGCGCTTGGCGCGGTGCTCGTCACCGTTTTCCTTGCTATTCCTTCTCATCAGCGTATGAGTGGGTGTTTCAACGAAGCTGAGCTCGGGCGACTTCTCTCTGGGCACTGGCTCCGCACGAGCTTCTGGGTGGTTGCTGCGGGAGCGGCAACGGCCGGGCTCCTTCAGATTCTCTAGCCAATCGCTCGCCCCAACAAATGCTCCTGGACTCTGAAATGGTCTTCGGGTCTTCGGGTCTTCGGGCAGTCGGTTCAGTTGGCGGCCCGGGTCTCGATTCCGGCACCTTGGGATCGGATCAAGAGGACCCGGCGGCGCCGGCGTCGCAACCACATCTCCTGCGGAGTAGGTTGCTCCTCGAGGGCGCGTCGCAGAGGCGCCCCACAGCGAGTCGGGGGGCTCTGTGGAGATGTCAGAGACGCTTGTGCGACCCAGTGTCGACGCCGAGGTCAACTACGTCCGTAATCGGCCTGCGAACCCTGAGGAGAAACTCACCTTTGTCACTGAGGACGAGTCGCAGAACACGATGGTGACTCTGCCGGGAGAAGTGGTACGGATCACCGATGCTCGGGGAATGGCAACGGACCTTGATGTCGAGGGCTTCGTGCTGGCTCATCATGTGAGCGCGGTGACCGACTTCCACCTGATTCAAGAGGATCCCGCGGTCGATCAGCTCTACATCGATGAGATCGGTGCATTCTTGAAGGAACTCGTCGGTGCCTCGCAGGTCATGCTGCTCGGTGGCGGGAAGAAGCGATACGGCGAGGGCCAGACAGATCGACTGGCGAACCTCAAGAACGCAAAGCCCGCTCGCTATCCTCACGCTGACAACACCGATACCTCTGCGTTTGAGTTGACGTCCATGATCGACACCTTCGTCGATGACATTGATTTAGGTTCGAGTGCAAGGTATGCGATCTACAACATCTGGCGGACCTTCACGCCCCCGCCCCAAGACTTCCCGCTGGCCGTGTGCGACGCAAAGTCGATGTCCCGAGACGATGAAGTCACCGTCACGGCCATCTCGCTTGAACTCGCAGGCGAGATCGTCCACGACACGACCGGCTACGCCTACAACCCCGAGCACCGGTGGTACTACTTCTCCGACATGACGATCGATGAGCTCATCGTGTTCAAGCAACACGACAGCGATCCCGCACGAGCGGTGCGTATCGCGCACACCGCCTTCACTGATCCGACCTGTCCTCCGGGTGTCGAGACCCGGGCCAGTGTTGAGATGCGCGCCCTGGCAGTGTTCGACTGATGAGTACCATCTCGACTGAGCAGGTCACCGAGGCTGCCCACGGCCTCACGGAGGTCACGGATCCTCGTCCGGATCATTTCGGAAAGAATCTGGCCGCCGTGGTCAATTCGGCTAACGAAGAGGCCGACCTTAATGAGATGGGCGAGATGAGCATCCTCGCGCAGCTGGTGCCAGCAATGCGCAACCGGATCGAGGTGGATCGCTACCTGGCTGATCACGCTGAGGTGAGGGATGCCAAGATCGCGGCACCGATCTTCCTGACTGGTCTGCCCCGTTCGGGCACGACCTACTTCCAGTACCTCTTCGACCAGGACCCCCGGCTGCGGATGTTTCTTACCTGGGAAGGGGACCGTCCGGTCCCCCCGCCCGCACTCGACCCTGAGTCGGCACGCCAGCGAATCGCGGCGAGTACGGCTCATGCCGCCATGGTGAAAGAGGCCACGGGAGGCAAGATCGATGCTTTCCATTTGACTGACGTGGAGGGCCCGCAGGAGTGCCTGGCTATCTTGGACCAGACCTTCGTGAACCCTGGGCTGCTCTGGACGATGTCGGTCTACGGCTACCTCCAGTACCTGTTAAACGAGGCGGACCTCACTGAGGCCTACGAACACCACGCCGATGTCCTCCGTCTCCTCCAGCAGGGTGCGCCCGAGCGGCGCTGGGCGCTCAAGTGGCCCTGTCATCTCCTGGCCCTCGAGGAGATCGCCGTCGTCCACCCCGACGCCTCGTTCGTGGTGACGCACCGTGATCCGGTTCAGGCGCTGGCCTCGAACTGCAGCCTGACTCAGATGCTCCGCACAGGCACCTCGCCTCATGCCGATCCCGAGACCATCGGGAGGGACATGCTCGAGCTCGTCCGCCAACACGTCGATCGCTTGGTCGCCTTCGACATCGCCCAGGAGAAGACCGGGGCGTCTCGTCTAGTCCACGTTGACTACTACCAGCTGGTCGAGGACCCGGGAGCGGTGATGCCCGGGGTCTTTGAGGCGATCGATCTTGAGTGGACTGATGAGGTCGATCAGCGGATCCGCAGGTGGCGTGAGGAGAACCCCAAGGGCAAGCGGGGGACGCACTCCTACAACCTCGAGGATTTTGGTCTCAGCCGAGGTGAGGTGGCCGAGGCCTTCTCGAGCTACACAGAACGCTTCGCCATCCCGAGCGAGACTGACAGCGCCTAGACCCGGTGCTCGATCACCACAGACTGCGCAACTGAGCTCCGACCGAACGCGCGCTGAGCGCTGCGGTTCGTTCCTCGGAGGTCACGCGAGCCATAAACGAGGGAAGCACCTCGTCGAGTGCGTTGAGCGTCACCTTGCGTGCCGTGGCCTGCGGGGGTTCGGTCGACCCGATCCAGCGGCATTGGACCGCACCGCGGGCATAGCCAGTGGTGTCCATCCAGTTGCGCACACCTGGATCGGTTCCTGAAATCACGACTCGCAAGACACCGTCATCGTCGAGGGAGGCCTGCTTGGCGTTCAGGCTCGTCTGTGCGTGGACCCAGTCGAGGGTGACGAACATACGGTCAGTGAGCGAGAACGAGAAGTAGCCACAGCCAGGGGGCAGGGTCGCCTCCACGAGCAGTGCCTCCTCGTCCTCGAGGTCGAAGGTCCCCTCGTGGTACCACTGAAGTGGCATCCCTCCGTTGGCGCCGTAGTCAATGAGCTTGAGCTCGTTGATCACGCCTTCATCGACGAGCTCATCGAGATGCCGGATCCCATAGGCGATGGTGTGCTCGGCCGTCAGGGCCATCGCAGCCATCTTGGCTTCGATCCGCTCGGGTGCTGTCCGGCGCTTCTGGTCGGGACTGTCGAGCCGGAGGATGGCCACTCGAGGATCCACCTCATTGCCCCAGTCGTCCGAGACTGCTCGCAACCAGAGACTTGCCATGGTGGGGTCAAGTTCCCACCAGTCACCGTCATGCCCTTCAGGGCGGGTGGGCGAGAGGAGCACGTCGAATCGCCCATCGCCATCAAAGGTCAGGTCGGAGACATCGAAAGGGTCAAAGCTCGTCATCCCCGCAGCACTCGGCGCAGTGAAGGCCATGAAGGTGACCTGCGTTGCCGTGCCCCTCAGGCCGGTGAGTCGGTAGGTTCCAGAACCGTCAATGGCGGCTCGTCGATAGACCGTGTCGGGGTTTGGGGAACCGAAGTGTTGGAAGAACCCACAGGTCGGCATGAAAGAGGGGAAGTTCGGATCCGCGCTCAGTTGGTTCAGATAGAAGTCCATCGTGGCGCCCATGAGGGCGACGTAGGCATCTGAGGGGCGTCCTGGCTCGCCTCGCCCCTCAATGTGGGCGACCAGTCGATCGCCAGCTCCGCCGAACTGATTCATCAAAGCGACCCACGAGGTCACAGATTCGCCTGCAACTTCAGATTCTCGACTCATGTCGAGATCTTCTCAGAGGAACTTCGATCGTGCTTGGGCTCATTGACTATTTCTCTGAGCATTTCAATGCGGGGGTCGTCCGAACCGAGCAACCGGACGAGGGTCCCAAGGGCTCGATCGACATCGAACGACCTAGCGCTAACCATTGCCTCCAAGTCAGCCCAATCCTTCCGACGGTTGAAGAAAGCTTTGAACACCGCCAAGTCATCGCAGGCGAGTAAGGAGATGGTCTGTCCATCGAGGGATTCCTGGCGCACTCGGTAGAACGCATCGTCATGAAATCTCGAGGTGCTGAGAAAAATATCGATCGGCGTCTCGTCCCACCAGAGCCGAGCTTGTCCGTCTCGCCGCAAGAGGTTGCGATCCTTATTGCTCACTTGAACTTCATTGGGCAGCCCGACGAGGGCCTGTTCGACTTCCTCTGGTCGAAGAAAGATGTTGATATCGATGTCAGCTGTTGCACGAGGTTCGCTGACGCAGTAGGCGAGCGCCAATGCACCGCCGAATGCGTGCGGGACTTCTGCCTTCGAGAGGCTCAATTCAAGGGCATGGATCTTCTCGAGCAGAGAGGTCATGAGGTGCGGGGGAAGGTCGGAGCATCGAGGTAGCGAGACCTCCGGCGGTGCGGAAGATGCTCGGCCAACGAAAGAATGTCGGCGAGTTCGTCGCCGGTTGGCCTGCCATTGGCTGTCATTGCTGGTCTGACAAGTTCAAGGCGAGGTTCGAACCCGGCGGCGCGGAGGATCCGATCAGCGACCTTGGTTCCTGGGTCAACTCGGCCCGACTCATATGCCACAAGGGTCGGGTGAGAGGTTCCAGAACGGCGCGCAAGTTCTCTCAGGCTGAGGTTCGCTCTGATCCGAGCTCGCCGAAGTTCCAGACCCATATCCACAACCCAATGGTATCAGAACAAATACCATGTCTCATGACGCAGATCTGGCGCACTGACCTGCACGTTCGTGGGCCGCCCGGGTCTCGATCCCGGCACCTTGGGATTAAAAGTCCCCTGCTCTTCCCGATGA
>Ga0114959_10002783_pt1 | contig 14104 bp, 14 predicted proteins | sample C_130625_EF_Meta_FD_87317 | JGI IMG/M metagenome (GOLD analysis project Ga0114959, IMG submission 87317) | Freshwater microbial communities from Lake Croche, Canada to study carbon cycling - C_130625_EF_MetaG | ecosystem: Environmental > Aquatic > Freshwater > Lake | place: Lake Croche, Canada...
ATAAAAGTGTAAAATTTGGTTGATTGTTGTATTTTATTCAATGCTATTATGCTAATAGAATAATTGTATTATATATAATTTATTTTATGGTGTGGAAATAAAACCAGATCTACCTAACCCTAACACACGCGCTCCATTTTCCATTCAATATCCCATAACGGAGATAAATCTTCAATGGGCGTTTTTCGGTTTTCTTGGATAACTTCCATCCATTTTCCAATAGCATACTTTAGCCTTTCGTCTCGTAAAAATGAATATGGTGTTGTCATTGTAGATACATTTGTTTGGTTTATTATTTTATTCCAAGATTTCGATCAATTTTTCCGGTGTTATAGAAATGAAACCTTCCTTTGTTTATTTATTGGAATCTACGGCGGGGGCAACCTATATCGGCGCTACAGTCGATTTAGACCGACGACTTCGACAGCATAATCAAGAAATATCCGGTGGAGCTTATGCAACTGGCATGAAAATTGCAAGAGGAGAGGTCTGGAAACGGATATGTTATATTTCGGGATTTCCATCTTGGACGGCCGCTCTACAATTCGAATGGAGATTCAAACAAATGTCGAGAAAGTTGTCTAAAAACATGATTCCGTTTCAGCGTCGCATGATCGCATTGAAACAATTATTGGAATTAGATAGACCTACAACAAAAGCACAGCCATATAATGAGTGGTCTCAGCCGCCGGAAATTATCTGGGAAGATGAAGAGGCAAAGGTTTTTTTCCAAGAAATTGAAAATTGAACGCCTTTTTTATAATCATTTGTAAGATATCAATGACCAACAACCAACAATACAATCACCATGACTTCGGCGGCTAATTTGAACGAGGATTTTGATAGAGAAATAGAAGAGGATTGCTGTATTTGTTTCGAAACGATCGGAACGAAAAATAATTGTGTTACACCCTGTGGGCACAAATTCTGTTTTAACTGTATGCTGAAGTCGCTACAGTGTAATAGCACATGTCCCATGTGTAGAACACAATTACAAGAGGAACATGAGGACGATGCATCAGATGCCGACGACGACGACGACGACGATGACGACTCGAATTATAGCAGCGATTCGGATCAAGACGATACTCGTCTGCAAGCGAGTGCCGAATTGTTAACCGAGCGTTTATTAGCAAGTGGAATTACTATGGTAGATGTGATCGCTATGTATATTGGGCGCATAGATGTAAGAAATCCAAGATACTCGGACGGGAAAATCGAAAAAATGATAAATGATTTTGATAACGTGATTGATATGACGGATCGAGATGTACGAATACAACACGATGAGCAGATGGGATTCATGGATGAAGATTTGCGTAGACATCATAGAAAGCCGCCACCCGGTTTTTTAGAAACAACGAATGAAATAGATGTTTTGTGCGATCTATTTCATTAGAAATATATCCATATATGTATATATAAAAAAAGGTCATTTAGAATGTCTTTTTTTTCGAATGGAATTTTTATGGAACCTATGAAACTCATTTTTGAGAATACTAAAAGAGAAAATCTTACAAAAGAAATATATGGAGGTACCAATGATTATGAAAATCCAAGATTCCAAGAATTGGCATTTCCTATATTTTCACTTTCCAATACCAAATCCAATCAAACGGAAAAAATATTCGAATCGACCTCTTGCGAAGATATGTTACCCGAAAATGTTTTTGAAATCATATTACAATCGGTTTCTGGCAATAAAATGCGTCGACGTTTAACAAAATCGAAGAGACCGTTGACGAAAAATAGATTCAGTCGTAAATTGCGGTGATTAGTATCTAGACCATTTATTGTTATTAAATCCTCTTATATTCGAATCCTTTTTCGCTACTTTTTTCTCGTTGTTTCCAGACGGCGCGGCGGCCGGAGGGACTGGATAATTATTTCCTGTCCAACCGTTTGGTTCACTGGGTTTCACGCCATAACAATTTACGCCGAATTTAATGTTAGGATTTTCAAAATATCCACCATTAATTCCGGGTCTGCCACATGAATTTTTATATGCCGGGTTTTGCTGGAATTTGTCCCATGTCTGTTTTTGTGTCGGGAAAAATGCCATTTGTCCTTGTGACCAACCATAATTACACCATTCGCCTCCAGCATTATAGGCAGATTCTACTTGATCATATGATGCTAAGTCCGCACTATAGGATTTACATAATGCCTGTGCCTCTGCATAGGTATAATTGTTATTTCCTACATTGAATACTTGGTTCTGATTATTAGAGGATGGTGCATTTGATGTGGATAATACGTTTTGGGAAGAACTGGTTGATGATCCTGATGAAGAACTTTGTGCCGAACTTGGTGAAGTCTCTGGCGAAGAACTTGGTGAAGAACTTGGCGAAGAACTTGGTGAAGAACTTGGCGAAGAACTTGGTGAAGAACTTGGTGAATTTGAAAAATCTTTCATCAATTGATCAAAATCTGATTTTAATGTACCCGGAGTATAACCTGGCAAATTTTCAAGATACATCATGTATTTATTATGAAAAATCAAATCTAGCAATTGAATATTGAGAACATATTTGAAAAATAAAATAATAATAAAACAAACATATATTATCCATATTTTATCCTCAATGATATGAAAAATCACGGGCTTTAGACCCGATGTCATGGGAATTCTTAATAAATAAATGAGTGCAAAAAATACAACTGTAAAAATAATTATTTCTATTAAACCATATGGATCATTGAAATAATCATATGCAATTTGTATTGTATATCCAAGTATGTTTTGATTTGGCGGCATTCTTTTATAATAATAAAACCCGATTCCCAATAACAAAACCAAAGAAACTATATCGACCGTTCGACTATATGTCAATAGTCCAACACTTTCGCCCGTCATTCCTCGATCTGAATATATATTTTTAACGAGGATGTATAAGCAATAAATTGCAACAATCCAAAATATAATAGTTGTGGTGTTCGAATTTATTAACAAATGCACAAAATCGTTCCATATTTTACTATCGGACGCATGATTCGCCGGAGCATTCGACGGAGTGGAAGCAGACGGGGCGTTAACGGTAGAATACGACGATGTGGTCGAAACAGAGCCTGTATTTGTCGACGGCACTTGTGTCGACGGGGCGGCGGAGGATTTTAAGTTTGTGGATGATTTCACACCATTGGTATTTACAATCACCTCTTTCGAATTATTAGGGACTTCTACGTCAATGATAATTGATGGTTGAACCGTATTATATTCCATTATATATATTTGGTTATTTTTTTTTACGATAAAATAGGCAATATGCCAATGGACTCACAACCTGCTTAGTATTCTTGTCTAAATGTGAATCGTTGAAATGAATCCACTCCAAAGCTGTATTTTTTACATAAGCCGTATAATGACCTCCCATAGGTCCGCCATAATGATTACATACTCCATATAAATCATATACATACTGTTTTGCGTTATACCCGGTTACATATTTAGAAAGATCCAAATTCTCCAATGGAAAATCAATCAAGTCTTGTCGTTTGTACATCCCATTTGCAGAAAATCGCTTTAACGTGATAATTAAAATGTCAGGAAAATTCCAAAAAGTAATGCGTTTCATAACATTCTCACGTTCACCTGTTTTTTCATTTAACCAAGCATTATCGCCACTTAAGTGTTCGCTCCTAGTGAAAGCATCTAAACATTCGTAGAGTGTTGCATTCGGTTTTGGTATTTCTAAATCTAAGATAAAAAAAGGTTCCGGTTTAATACTATGACGCAGGTTAGTATCTTCACTCAATATTTCACTAACATAAATCCCATAAAATAAATTCATACATTCCGAATATTCACGCGAATAAACATCCTGTAACATTTTATAACATTCAATAGCTAGTTGATCAAGATTGTTTTCGGGGGTTCCTAGAATTTTCATTGTAACCGGTCTAGCCATACTATTATGCATACAATCAATCATAAATAGCAAAAATTCCGGTAAATCATTTTGTGCCCAGCCGGTAAACAAATCACGCCCCTTTATTTCGGCTAATTTTTGTACTTGGTGAACAAATCGATTTGGAGAAACAGTGCCATTTTGTTTCCACATAACATCACGTAAATTATTCCATTCTTCAATAATAATATGATCAGGTATATCGGGTTTTGTCATTTTGTTTGAATCTAGTAAGGCATGTAATTCATAGGTATGATTTAACACCTGCATGCAGGAGTTTAAAAAACATGTATTTCCAAGATTGGTGAGACCCGTATAGCCACCATTTTTATATTTTGAGTTAATATTCATAATATTTATTTATTAATATACTATATAGAAACGAAGCTTTATATAGTATTCAATTATGGAAAATAATATTGACCGTATACTCTCATCTTTATTGCAAGGGCGATCGAATTCGAATGCGTCAACAAATAATACAAATTTAGAGAGTACATTGACCGATATATTTACAAATGCATTAGAAACAATGCTAACGCCCGAACCTATATCTACAACATCGAATATAGAAACAAGCTCAATCCCCGAGATGGAAAATGTTCCCACTATGAATAATGATGTGGAAAGTTCTCCGTCTATTTTAAATTCATCTGCGAATGCGCGTATATTAGATTTAATTGATGATACGATGCATGTATATAATCGCAATATTCGCGATTATCAACAGAATATGCAGATAATATTGGAGACACTACAACGCATCGCAAATCAACCACAAAGAATGCGACGTCAACGATCTGCACCTATTCGTAATATTGGTTCCACCAGATCAACAGCAGGTGGTAGATCAAATGCTCAAGTCACACAAGATCAAGATGATAATTCTACAGTTTTATTTACTTATTATTATTATCCAGATAATGTCACAGCACGGACCGGGCAAAATACACAAGTAGCACTAACTCGTGATGAAGTATCCAGAACAACACGCACATATGGTTTTACAGAAAATATGTTGATTCAACCAACCAATGGCGAAACCGATGAAAATGCGAATCGCTGTCCTATTACACTGGATACATTCCAACCAGGTGATGTGGTGTGTGAAATTCTTGGTTGTGGCCATATCTTTAAAAGACCAGCGCTAATGAATTGGCTACGACGTAATACGCGATGTCCTATGTGTAGATATCGATTATTAGATTATTTAACGCCGCCGATGACAACCGGGTCGAGAAGAAATATCGTATAATATCAATAGGTAATCTCAATGTGATTGTCGTATGTTAAATCGTCGTGTAGACGGATCAATAATATTTTTTTATCAGGTAAATCATAGTATTCAAAATTTTCATCTTCGATCTTGAGAAGATGTTTCATCAAAACACGGGCTGTATGTTTATGAGTGACAATCAACGGTAGTTTATTTTCACTCAATGTATACAAAATATCATTCTCATAATACGGTAGAACGCGCTGTAAGACATTCTCTTTCGATTCGCCGTTTTTAACTGTTTTAAAATAACAATTGCGATAAATTGGATAGATGGGTTCATTGTCCAAATATTCATAATCCTTAAGGAGCGGCGGCTTCATATTATAATTGGATCGAATAAATTTAGTGAATTGGTTACCGTATTTATCGCGAATGTATTGTCGGGGCACACCTTCTAGCGTTCCATAGTGTCGCTCATTCAGTCGCCAGGATGTATAAACTGGAATATCCGTTTTTGCGAATTTGTCGTTTATTTTTTTGATTATATTTGATGTTTCAATGCAACGCTCCAACACAGAAGAAAAAATCACATTCGGGAACAAATGAAAATTTAACAGGGCACATGCAATTTTTTCGGCCTCTTTTCTACCATTATCCGTCAAAGGAATATCCGTCCAGCCTGTGAATTTACTGTCCTTGTTCCAAATGGATTCGCCGTGCCTTACCAATAGAAATTGTTTTTTGAATAATGTTTGTCTAAACCGGCTTACACTCATTCGTATAATAATTATTGCCGATTAACTTTATACTGTTTTTGTTTTGCAAAAATATAAAGAATATCTATTAGTAGATTACAATGACAGAAATCAATTATGTATGTTCACTCGGCCCTTTTTGTCATACCGCCGGCATATTTAAGCGAACGAATCTAAAATTAGATTCATATCCATTTGATTGGATTTTTTCAAATTGTGATACTATTTTAAATTGTCTTGAGGATAATTTTAAAACATTCTTGGACAAATCATATTATATTAGTGCCACCCCATCAAGATGTGGTCATAGGATTTATATTCCAAATGATACTATGTGGAGGCACCATAACCCATTACTAAATGAGGAACACTATAATTATTATAGAAGGTGCATCATTCGATTTCGAATTTTGTTACAAAAAAAAGAGCATAAATTATTTAGTATGCTTTTTGTGAATATGAATGAAATGGATGAAACGGAAAAGGATCGAATTGTTGGATTTAATAATGCATTTTCTACATATACTGAAAATTATACATTGTTGGTCATTTTTCACATACAAAATAAAAATAGCCGTGACCACGTATTTCATTATAAGGATAATATCCATTTTTTAGAATTGCATACTACATCCACATCGACCGGTTTAGAATTTACTAACAATGACGATAATCTTTATTTGGATAAAATAATACAAACCAATTATAACATAAATTCGTTCCAAATATAATCACCTATAGTTTTTTGTCAAATGTCTACATAAATGCAGTAATCATTTGATTTCCATTACGTTTGTTTTGAATTCGCACCAAGAATTTGTCAAATAGCAACACCTTGATTTTCGCCGAACAATATTTCTCTTTTTTCTTCATGAAAACCTCCATATTTTCGGTTTCCTTTTCCAGTTTCACCATATCCGCCCTATAATTTTTAATGGATGCTTTTTTCCCTTGTTTTTCCCAGATCGGTTCTAACGCCAAACCAAATAATTGCTGTAGCGGTTTCATCAGTTGGTTTGTTATATAATGGGTATAATCGATGGGTATTTTGTTCGCAATGACGTAATCCAGTGTTTCGATCTTATCTCCCATCAAGGCTTTACGATCCTTATTTTCTATAAATACGAATTTCATTCGATCGCCAGGTTTGGGTTTGTTGCCCGGATCTCTCTTCCCAATGCGGTCCGCCAAGACCCAATGTCCAATTTGCATGGGGTTTTTATAATCACTTCGTAGGGCTTTTGTGATGGACAATTTATCCATCGGCACGGAACCCGCGATGAGATTTTCTAGTGATTGGTTCAAGAAATCGATGGATTTTTGTATATTGTTTTCGCGCATAAGAATATTTAGAATCTCGCCATAGGTATCTTTCAGATAATCACAAGAATCGCGACGTTTTAGCGAGAGACCCATGTATTTCAATTTCCCCTTATTTGGATCCGTCTCATAAAGCATGCCTACATATCGTTTCTTGGAGAGAAGAATAAAGGGCATTAGCGTTTTTTCATAAGTAAGTTCCATCGGCTGTTTCAAGAAATGCGTACATAAATTGGCAACATCTTGTGCGATTTCAATCGTCATCTCGAGAGCGGGCTTGCCGCGCACTTTCTCCCCCGATTCCGGGTTTTCCAAATTAAAGGTAAAGAATACCGAATCAGTATTATGTACAATCATATTTCCGATTCCGGCTGCAAAATGATGATTCTCGGTTGTTAGATCATATACATATCCCCGATAATCGATTTCGGTCAATCCAATTATTACATTCGGGTTTGATTTAGGTTTGGTCCATTCATCATTTGCATAATAGAAACTCAATTCGTCAGGCGATTTGAAACGAATTGATAGTCCTCTAGCCTGTGCATAAGCGCAAAGTTTCGCGATTTTCAAATGACTTTCATCATCGTCGACCTCATGCCGCAGATGGATGGAGCCTGGAAATAAATGGTAGAACGCATCTTTTGGCAGTGGATGATGTAAAAGTCCAACTCCGAAGTCGAGGTCTTTTGGTGATATTTCACTACCATCCATCAATAGTAATGAGTGATCATCAGTAACATCCACCAATCCCGTATTGGTTGTAACGCGTATCATTTTTTTATGCGGGGCGAGTGTATGGCGAATAACGCGATGCAATTTAGTCCACCCGTGTTCTGTCCATGTCTCGACCCCCTCCAATTCACAAAATTCTTTATCTTGTTTCCCCTCTTCTACACATTTCGTCCAAAGATTTTTTCCATGTTTTTCTGCTAGTTGTTCGATCGTACAAATCTCGAATTTATCGGCCAATTTCACATATACCGGTGTATAACGCGCTACACTATCCCCATATACATATTCAGCTCTCGTTCTTATCGATTCGCCGGATTCGAGCTTATAAATGCGATCGCCATAGACTTCTTCGATCATTCGTTTGGCATAGGTAATCATCTGTCGTCCTGTGGCTGTCGTGGATGCCGCCACATCCTTCTCATAAAACGTCGATGTTCGCGATCCACACTGACCATATAGTGAGTTCGCAGTTACCTTATAACCGAGCTGTCGCTTATCCAAGATGTTTTGCATAAAAGGGTCCGCCTCTGATTTGATCATTTTGCGCGTCTTTTTGCGTGCATCAAGCAATTCTTCTAGAATAGCCGGCATAATCGACTTTTGTCCATCGGGCAATTGGGCCCATCGGCAGATTTTTTTACCTGAGATCACCTTTTCGGCACGTGACGTCGGTGTTTTTCGTACATATTTATAGGTATCAAACTCGATATCGATATATTGGTATCCGGGCAATTCGTCGTAAATATATCGACCACTCACCGGATCCTTTTCACCCGTTTCCCTGATAAGAGCACCTGTTAAATCATATTCACGTGTCCATACTTTACTATCATGTGAGTAATTTTGACTAATCATAGAGGATGGATACAATGAAGCATAATCGACACAGGCTACAGGGTTGTCTATATACATCGCGCATTTAGGCGGGAGGACAATCGCTCCCTCATACCCATCTGCCGCAGCCGTCTTTTCCAAGTCGGGCATCAGCGTATTTTTCTCTCGGCATTTTTTCGCCACATAGCTGGTGAGTTTAATACCTTGTCCACGAAAGACGAGATAGGAGATCGGGACCGAACAAATACGGGACATCTCGACGTACCCGGTGATCACATCGATTTTCGACATCAAATGGTGAACGAGGTTACAATCTTGAATACAGTATTTTGCTACGATCGCACGATCGGCAGAAGAACCCTTTGACAACCGGAAGATATCCTGTGGCGTGACGTCATCCTTTGCCATGCCCCACTTGATCGATTTTCCTTCGATCGGTTCGAATCCGGCGATCATAATGACATTGTGTTTTACAGTGGTCTCCTTTCCTTTTACCGTTTGCCCCGTAGGGATCTCTCGTCCTCGCTCGATGTCCAAGACACGAAACTTTTTCCCGTTTTTATAATAATCCGATGTAAATCCACTAATTTCGATGTGGATATAATCACCCGGATGTAATCCTGTCAAATTGCCACTATACAATTCCGTGATTTCACCGTGTGACGAATGGACAACATGTTGAATTCGCTTGATGTCATCGCTGATATATTGTCCCGCTACGTCATCCAATTTATACGACGCCAGATTAAAATCCCTGCGGAAATAGCTATACATATCAATCTGTAGCCGACCCGTCATTTTGAAATACCGGAGATCATATTCACCGGTGGCGAGTACGATTTTTGTGTTTTCTAAGGCCAGCTCCTCTGTATCTCGGATTGTCTTTGCGGACTTTTCCCCGATTTTGCGCGACATGAGAAGGAATTCATTCTCGCAATTGTTTTCTTGGGCACGTCGGAACATGAATTCATAATCAAAACCGAATATGTTATATCCGATAATAATATCGGGATTTTCGCGCTGGATTAATTCGGACCATTGTAGCAAGAGATCGGTTTCGGTTTCTACCGACTGTATAATCGACCCCTCAACCGGATCACAGGAACCGAGTACTAAACAGTGGTTCATATAGGGCTCTAGCTCACCATATTTTAAGAAGGTCGAACCAATAAAGGTCACTTTGTCGCCTTCCAAACGAGGAAAGAGTAATGTGAAGGTTTCATTGATCGCCTGAATCTTTTGCTCTCTATCCGCCTTTGGATTGATCAAAATATCGATCAAGGTTTCGGTTTTGCTAGCGGCAGCCGATCGTTTTTGTGTCGTCGTGGATTTTTTTGTCCAAACGGGCGCGACATCGACTTCTTGTTCGTCATTGTCATCATCATTATCATTATCATTTGTCTCATTGGTCGCAAACGTCTCTTTGATTTGTTCGAAAATTTGATCAATGTTCAAAATATGGGTATTGTCTTCTTCCTCGTTTTTCACATTTTTCACAGGTGTTTGCTGTAACAAATCGATCAATTTGATTAATCTATCTTTGGACGGAATCACTTTCGGATAAACCAGATCAACGTCCGCAAAAGTATCCATCCCAAAAGCAGTGAGTATACAACGTTTTAGCAATAGAGTGGCCCGTTTACTATCCATTGCCGGATTCGGTGGCATGGCCATTTTGTAGAAGACGTCTGCAATGTTCGACGCTAAACGTTTATAGGTTTTCACTGGAACAGGGAAGTCGCCATGACTACTGCTAGCCTCAATATCAAAACTACAGATTTTATAGGGTACTCGCGTCTCTTTTTCCGGGAGTGGTTTCAAGTCTGATATGCTACACACGTATTCATAATCACATGTGGTGGTTTTTGTTTCGGGGGTTCTTGCGTTTGTAGTATTTACGAAAATCCATCCAGAGGGGCTGATATTATAAATATGAAAGCAACGAAGGAGGGGAGGAATATTACTCTCATATAGTTCTAACGAAATGCCCTTGAACTGTAGGGGAGATAGACGTTTGTATTCTTGTCCACCACTTTCGTCGCGTTGCTTGGAATCCAAGAATATATACCAGAGGTTTTTCACGCGATTGAATGTCGACATGTTCTTAAATGTGAATTTCACGAATTTGTCCTGTTTTCCTCCGGAAAATCCATATAATTTATTGTTTTCAACCAATTCGGCCGATAGAATATTTTTGCTATAGAATGCACCGACCCGTTTAGACACCTCTTGAAAAAGCGCCATTGCGTCTTTGTTCGTCCAATTCTCACCCACTCGTACATAAAAGAATGGATTATAGTTATTGATGACGATCGACGATGTTTCTCCCTTTTCATTGATACCAAACATCTGTATCATAAATTGGGGGGATTTATATTTCGACTGGTCGTTGGGTTCATCCTCATCACTAGTATTACACCCCGAGTCGCGATTGTCATAGGTCTGAAAATCGATTAATCGGAATGATTTGCCATAAATTGACCGTTTCACCTTTATTTTACGTGTGACCTGTCCACACTCCATTTGATCGTGGTTCTATACGAATGTGACGAACACTTTATTACGTTTGGTTGGTTATTGTTTGAAGACAAATAAAAAATGCGATTTTGAATCAATTTTTTCGAAAATTTACAATGATCTCCGTATAGCCCGTATTTCTCTGGGCGACAACGCATGACCGTCTTCCCGATGAAAGGTGGAACAAGATAAATCTACAAATATGATTGTTTTGACTTTGTCCTTTCCTAAATTGATAATAAAATCGATCAAATCTTTCAGGGTCAATGTTTCGATCTTGGTATCCATAACCGATTCGATTAGCGTAAACAAATCTATGTTATCCATATTATAAAAGACGATTCGATTAAAATACTCGGGTTCTTTTGACTCGATATCAAGTTCGCGAATTTCCTCTTCCGTGAACTTGATATATGTTTTGTTATCGATTACACAATCTGTAGCAATGTGTTGCCACTGAAACGCGTTATCATATTGATGCATATATTCCCTGAATTTGGCATCGGACCTTATCTTAGGATCCCGCATCATATTTTCCAGGTTTTCTCGATTATTGGATCTACATATTTTTTTAATTTTGGCCATTTTTGATGAAATTTGATCCATATCTTGGACACATTCACTTATTTTTTGATTCATAGACTCAAACGGTTCAATCGTCGAAATATTCGAAACGCCTGGAGCGGAAGCCGATAATTTGTAAATATTAATATCGGCGTCATCAAACCGAAACTGTAGCGGTTTATTCGTTGTCGAATCGACGGGTATTTCACCGTGTGTATTTATTCCCACCACTAATGTTTCCGGAATTTTCATTGTTTCGGGTTCAGTTTATTTTATTGTAAATCTTGGTCTCGATTCCAAATCCTTCAATTTTTTACTTTTGTTTTTCTCCGTTTTTCTTCGACTTCCGCCTAATTGTAAAGGCTTTTTCATATATTCTTTTGTCATTTTACGTGTTTGTTCTTTTTGGCATTCCGATGTTTTATACCATTTCCATAAATCGGTGGCTGTGCGTTCACCATTAAAATATTCCAGTGTTTTTTTCCCATTGGAGGTAACACAATATTTAAAAATCGTAGGAAAGCCGTTGTATTCCAGTTTTTTGTCGAATAGGTCTAAATGTTTTTGATTAAACTGGTTGACTAATCCTTCCACTGTAATATTTTTGAGTTTGTTTTCGACCGTATCCCCGAATTCGAGGAATTCCACCTGGATGTTTTTGAATGAACGTCCCATATTCTGTTTGATGATACGCTTAAATTTTTCCCATTCGGGTTTTAACGCAGTACAATGACCACACCAGTCGGCGAAAATTTTTCCAATGACAATTCGTTTTTTATGTTTTGGGCTAGAATATAACATTATATTTTACCTATATATAATATAATGGCAAAAAAAAATCAAGGTTATATATTAATACTCATTTTATCTGTCCTCTTTATTTCACTGGGTATTTTGATTGGATGGTTGATTAACAGTGGTATGAAAATCGATGCTCCTTCTGTTGCTACGCCATCAGCCGTTATCGTCGAAGAACGGGTCGAAGAATCTTGTCCTGATTTATTGATTCGACAAGGAAATCGATTGTTGTTAATCAATAGCACAACACCGAATACTTCGCCCGTTGTATTCAACCATTTAGATGATTATATTTATTATATTAAAGTACAACGAAGTAAAAATAGTAAACAATGTCCGGTTTTATATTTACAACAAGAATACAATACACAAGGTGAAGGTGTATTTCGTATTCGACCAGGACCCTTTGATCCACAGGGAGGGCTAAATTGTCGGACAGAATTATCGCCCGAACAAACTGCCTTTTTATCTAGATATTACCCAAAGAATTTAGGCAACCTTACACCGGTTCCATTTCAAAATGCGATTGCTCCTTCATGGCAATCTACCTATCAACCTCCCGTGCAACCCGAATCGAATCTAATCCCGAAGCATCCTCCGGCGGTTCCTTATTTAGATGCGAACCATGATAATCCACCCTATAATATGGGGATGTTTGGATTCGACCCACAAGGCGAATACGTCGGTAAATATACAGTCTTGGACCAAATACATAATTCGACCATTACGCAAAATCCGAATGGATTTAGTTCGAACGCTATGGATCCGAATTGGGCCGGCGTACAACCCAGCAACCAATCCGTAAAACCACCTCCACCCGTTGCTACTGTTACGGGTGTTGCCGCGAGTTTGCCGAACATGAGCGCGTCCTATAATGCGCCTTCGGGTCCGCCAATTGTCCCCTATACTACTAACCAAGTAAAAACGCGGGAGTCGAGAGACACTACTCGTCACGTTGCCAATGCAACCACAGATAATACCGTAATTTCGCCTACTGTATCCAGTTCCACGCCTTCTGGTTCTTCCGTACACAAGAATACAGGCGATAACCCAATGGATACAAATTGGGGAGGTGTAGATTATTCCAGACAAGTAATTGCTGGCGGAAAATACAAGGAAAATGAAGTCGCTATTTACGTCGAGTAAACATAAATAAATTATATTTTTTTAGAAATTTAAGTTATCTTTATTTCATATAATAAATTAAATGGAACACAGTAATCTAATTGTAAAAAGTCAATACATAACTAGTCATGATGCAAAATTTTATGTAAAAAAATTTCCGAAGTATAATAAAATATATCTATTTGGCAAACAATTTCCATCGATACTATTTACACCTTTTTTCATTTCAAACGCCGATTATTTATAGATATTTTTATAAATAATCACTTGTAAATTTTCTTTACTTTTCTGGTTTTATTCTTTTCTACATATTTTTCTGGTCTTTCATA
>Ga0114959_10002784_pt1 | contig 14104 bp, 8 predicted proteins | sample C_130625_EF_Meta_FD_87317 | JGI IMG/M metagenome (GOLD analysis project Ga0114959, IMG submission 87317) | Freshwater microbial communities from Lake Croche, Canada to study carbon cycling - C_130625_EF_MetaG | ecosystem: Environmental > Aquatic > Freshwater > Lake | place: Lake Croche, Canada...
AACTGTATACGGTATATCAGACAAAAGACATGCAGGTATATGCACAGCCGTGGGTCCTTTATGGTGAGGCATTGTTGTTGCGAAAACTTCACGAACGGTTTGGTTTGTTTTATTTTTTTACGGAAAAAAAGCGGGAAGGGACGGTGCCCTACTTGGTCATATTGCCGCAAGAGGACGATATTTTGTATCTATTGAAAAAGGAAATCAACAATGCGGACACAGAGATATTGGACGAATATGCAGAACGGTTCCATGATTCCAAGGCGATTTCTTACAAAGAAGACAGTGTTGTTACATGGATAATCAAAGACGCCTCCCGGATTGTACCAGTCGAGGCCTTGAATGAAAAAGCTTTTGCATCGTGGGTAGCAACCCCCATTGTGGAGATTCCGACGATGAAAGAAAATAACAAAAACTCGTCCTATTACAACTTTTTAACGTCATAAATTACATGACAGCCTCTAGTCTTGGATTGATTTATTACCGAGTACGCTAATAAATCATTCAAACAAAAAATGGTTACCCGTCCGTCGGGTGGATTGATGACGTTTGTTGAATCACAGCTCCATGTCATCAATACCGATTTCATCATCATCATCATCTTGTTGCTCTTGCTCTTCTTGCTCTTCTTGTTGCTCTTGTTGCTCTTGTTGCTCTTGTTGCTCTTGTTGCTCTTGCGACAACGTACTTGGAACGAGTGCATATTGACTTTTTTTGTAATATTGCCTTCTCTTTTTCCATTGGTTTTGGAAAACGGGATGGGGGTCGACAATGTCCAGAATGAGTGGTTGGTTGTGTTGAGTACGTAGGATGCGACCCACGGATTGCACAACATCGGTTTTGGGTGTGCATAGGACCAGGATGGAAAGACTTTTGATGTCGAGTGCTTCGGCGGCCATGGCATAGGTGGCCAAGACGACCTGGCATTGTTCCGAGGCGTCGAGGTCCTTTTGTTTCATGCCGCCGACATAATACCCTACAGAAAGACGGTTGTTTCCAGTCAATGCCTTGTACAAATAGACGAGCAGGGACCGATAATGTCCCAACACAATCATCTGGGAGGTGGGCCGTTCTTGCAGCGTTTTCCGAATGATTTCCACGACAAAGTCGCTGCGAGGGGCAAACTGACACAGCTTGGTCATCATGGTACTGTATTTGACTTGCCCGCGGAAATCGTATTCCACATGCAGAAAAGCAGACTCGTCGCTACGAAAAGCATAATGCCGTACCGTGACGGCGGCAGTCTCTTGGCGACCGGCGCTCAGGATTTTGGGTCCGATAAAAGCATAAAGAATATCGGTGAGACCATCTTTGCGGTCGACGGTGGCCGAGATACCGAGGATGAGGGGGGTGACAATTTTACAGAGGGTGTTGCTGAATTCGGTGCTGCCGATGCGGTGGACTTCGTCGATGATGGTGAAGCCAAAGGAGTCAAACGTGCGAGGGGGGAAGTCGCGACTGTAGATGGATTGAATCATGCCGAGGACGATGTCGTTGCCTTCGATTTCACATTTGGGGCCCTGTAGTTTTCCGACGCGGGCGGTGGGGAGGAATTCTTCGATGCGTTTAATCCATTGGTCCATGAGGAATTCCTTGTGGACGAGAATGATGGTTTTTCGTTTGAGTTGGGCGATGAGGGCGAGGGCGAGCACGGTTTTGCCCATGCCACAGGCAAGTTCGAGGATGGCGCCTGCACACTGGGGAGTGGGGGCGATATGTTGGAGGTATGTATCAATGGCATGCTGTTGGTGAGGGAACAAGGGTTTGCTGCTGTTGAAAGGGACGTCGATAAAGTCGCCGGGGGGGATGTCATTCCGCAAAGGCATTCCGTATTTGACGATGCCGTAAAAGCGAGGGAGGTACATTTTGTTTTGGTTTTCCTTGTAAATGGGGAATCCTTCGTCCGTCTTGGGTTTTCCGTGGAGTTGAGGGACCTTGAACAAGTCCTGCTTGAGTTGTTTGAGCTCGGTGGGCGTGAGAGCGGCCTTGGGGATGGTATATCCTTTTTGACCGAGATAAGCGGTTTCCATACGTGTGTATACATGGGGGGAGAATTGTGTCGGAATCAATTTTTATAGTGTGTGTGAGCGTGTTTGTGAGCGTGTGTGTGAGCGTGTGTGCAATCACGTTTCACCTGGGTGAACTCTTTCTTGAATATTATTATATGTCAAAATTTATAAAATTAACTCATTTTGTATTGAATACAAATGATGTACATAAAATAGTGATGCAGCCAAATAAATATTTGATTCATGTGGTGGGTAAAAAAATAGATGGTTTTCATTGGGGCTTTGGTGGTGGTTATGGATTTGGTATTATTAGTTCATACACTTCTGAAATTGAAGTTTGCGAAACCAAACATTCAAATGATTACAAAATAGTGTCTGATTGGATTAGTAAAATTCAGTAGGACCCCGGTCTGGATGACAATCATGTCATCGGGGGCTGTCTAGAGGATGGTTGGATGAGCAATATGGGTCATCCAACCATAAACAAAAATGTCATTTGACTCAACCCGGGTGAATGAGTCAAGTCCGGAGTGAAAGAATTACAGGGAGCGGAAATAAAAATAAATGGCAAACACGGCGAGTATGCATACCAAAATACTGACATAAACAGACATGTTGTAACTGGCGCGATATTCATCATAAATATTATTGATACCATTGTAGGGTTTGGGGGCACCATTCATGCTCTTGAGAATGTCTGTTTGTTGATTGAGTATTTGACGCGTTTCCACAATGTCTTCGTAAGTGGTAGGTGAATTTGGAATAGGTTTGACGATATTTTTGTTGCAACGAATAAAGTCAGTGACATGTTGGACGGCTTGCAACATCTTGTCGGCGGCTTGTTTTGACTGTGTTTCATAGGAAGTGGTGGGGTTATTCAAATAGGTAGAATAAACCGAGTTGAACTGGTCGATGGCATTTATCATTTGTATCTGGCAGGAGACATAGTCTTTGCATGCAATTGACGGACAGGGTGTCTGGGGTGACGGTGAATTTGAGGGAGATGCCATATTACAATGAAGCAATATTATATTTCCCCTTATTTCCCTTTACCAGGTGTTGGCAATAGATTCATTGCGGCCAAGGAAGCGGCCGAAGAAGGGACCGAAGAAGCGGCCGAAGAAGCGACCGAGGAAGCGGTCGAAGATGGAGAGGGAAGGGCCAGTTTGGTAAAAATGATGTAAATAAAATACAGGATGGCGATGCACATATTAAACACATTCATGCAATCGTAAAAGTAAATGTCTTCTAAATCTTGTTTTCTTTTTTCTTGACCGCCTTTGGAAGCGGTCATGGAAGAGAGAGACTGCGACAGGAGAGAGTTCGCACATGTTTGGGAGCGATAACATTTTTGGACGATGGAGGTTTTGTTGGAAGGGTTGGCCCACAATTTGACAAAATCGGGAGAAGCTGGGTCGCACAAGGGAGAATCAATGAAAGAAATGTCTGAAGCAGAACACTCGATATTTGTATGTAGAATGTTGTTGACGGTATAAAAGTCATTTTCAGAGGGTCCATAAACGACGTTGGTAGGTCTGCCATTGATTAGTTGTTTATTAGGTGATGGACTAGTTGAACTTCCGGTTTCATACTGTCCAAACTCATAGTTTTGAAAATAAAAAAAATCACTGTTGTCAAAATCGAGACTCACAGTGCGACCTCGATTAGGCCAGTTGGCGGCACTCATGTTGAGGAGGCTCGACATTTGCCCTACAGGGTTGGTTGTGGGGTTAGATGATTCACTGGGTGATGGTGTTTTTGTTTGTATGTCAGAAGTTTGAGACATGCTATACAAAATCGGCTATATTTGTTGTGTAGTGTTTAGTTCTCCGGTATTAGATTAGCCCTTTCACTCCGGTCTTGGAGAGAAATATCATGTTGGGTTTTTTACAGGAGGGTTGGGTTGATTCGGTGAGCATAGAGGGTGGCAAATCCATGAAACAAAATTATCCAAGACCGGGGGGTCATTAGAAACCCATGTCGTAACCGTCGTCGTGATTATCACAGGTGGGTGTGTGAATGTTGTTCACCAACGACGCAATGTTGTTTTCGATGCCCGTGATTTGCAGACAGGCCTCCGAAGTGACCCTCTTTTGTTGCAGTTGGTCTTCGACGGTTGAAGGACGCAAGGAACCGACGACATGGTTGCTTGCCAAAGTCTTGAACCGCCGCATGTCGAGGACCACATTGAATGCGTGTGTCCCATAATACCCGGTTTGACCGCACATGACGTTGGCAGAGACGCCGCGCATGGCATCGAGTTCCCCGTGGCGCGCGGCTTTCAAGAATTCGTCGGTTTGTACCTCAAACGTCGCTTTGGCAATCGGTCCAATGTCGTCGTTGAGGATGCCTGTGCGGAAAATGGCCACCAGTTGTTTGGTGCATGTCATGCGGTCACAGAGGAGCGACAGGTGGTGGTAGTTGATGTAGACACTGCCGCTCGACTCCATGACTTCTTCCATTTCGTTAAAGATGGATTGGCGGGTGGCTTCAATGCCCAAGACGTCGTAAATCTCGGCAATGTCGTTGCTATAGGTCTTGACTGGGTCGATGAAGCCGAGCGCCAACACATCCAACAGGTTGGTTCCGGTAGTGTCGAGGACCCACATATCCTTTTTCTGGAACTTGCCATCCTCTTCCACCGTCATATTCTTGATTTCGCGGAGGAGCACATTTTTGATGCCTTCGACACCACGGAGGACAGTATTGTTGAGCAACGAATCTTGAAACAGCTTCAACAAATAAATGTCGTCTGTTTGGTCGAGGGATTTCACCTGTTTCTTCTTGCTAAAGGCGGCGGTATCGACGGCGATGCGGAAGAATAGATTGTCGCTGTTGAAGTCGTTGTAAACACACTGAACGTAATCACCGACGTGGCCGTGCTTGATGGCATAATGAATATCGTCCATGGTCATGTTGTTCTCAAACAGAGTCTCGGCGTCGATTTCCAGCCGCACAATCCATTTGGAGCGGTTGGGGTTCACGACAGGGACGGTCTGTGTGGCTTGATTCACGACCCGCTCAAACTCGTAAAAGGCGTCGACCCAAGGTCGGTCCTCCACAAGATGAGTATGTTGTTCGACCGGGTCAAACACGATTTCAACGCGGTTGACGACATGCACGAGTTTGGTGTACTTCATGATTTTCGTGTAGGCAGTGGCCTTGTCTTTTTTGAAGCGGTCGTCGCCGCGGAGAAACACCGTCAGAGAAGGGCTTTTCGGATTCTTGGTGAGACGCAGAATTTCTTCGATGCGTGGCACACCGCGAGTGGCGTTCGACTTGGCGGAACCGGCGGTATGGAAGGTGTTTAAGGTGAGTTGGGTAGTCGGTTCACCGATGCTCTGGCCCGCAACGATGCCAACCATTTCACCGGGGTGAATCAACGCCTGTTTGAATCGCAACAGGGCGGTTTCCAGGAGGAGTTGAAGCGCGGCCTTGTGGAAACGTTTGCGTTCGAGAAGTTCGCGTGGCGAAAAGTGAAAGTAGTAGAGCGTCTCAAACAGGGGGAACACGGGCAAGTAATGATAGGCGCGGAATTTCTCGAAAAACTGCTCCACCTCTTGAAACACTTCGAGGGGCGTCATATCTGTCAGTGAATGGCCGTTGAGATTCAACTGCCCCTGTAGGTTGGCAAGCAGGTAATGGAAATTGACGGGCAAACGGACCACATCGTCGGTCTTGTCTTTGAAAACGTAATGGACAATCTGAGCACGGCGCTCCACCATCAAGTCAATGTACTTGCGGCAACTCTGTTTCAACTTGTCTTTTTGATTCTGAAAACGTTTCTGGGCAGCGGGGTTGTAAATGGCACTCAAATGGACACTGTTGTCTTCGTTGTCGCGGCCAGTGGTGCTTTGAAGACCCACAAAGTCATAATGCAAGTAAATGTCTTCGAGCGACATGCCCACAAGCTTGACCGGCTGGTTTTCCACTTTGGTGGGGTCGAAACCGTCGTCGCCGTAATGGAACTGCACAATCTTGCTTTTGTTGTTCCTCACCGTCATGTCATACTCGACTTTGAGGTCTTCGAGGCCTTTAATCAAACGCCGCTGAATGTAACCGGTTTGCGAAGTATCGCGCACTTGCAGACCATTGGCCAACCCAAAGTTGAGCGTGGTGGGAATGGTGAGGTCATAGAGTTTGGGATGATTGACAGGAGATAACAGGGTGATTTCTGCGATGGGGTCCATGACGACATCGTTATGATATTGGAAATCACAGGGCATGATATCAAAGGCCTTGATTTGCAACAACCATTCAAACGCAATCTGGTCACTGGGTTGAATGGAATGAATGAAACCTTGGCCATCCTCGAGCTCGACAAGGGCCGCAAAGAAGCCAAAACGGGTCAGCAACATGTTGATGTCTTCGGACAAACGTTTCGAATAGATGGGTTCGTAAAAGGGCTCGTAGGTCAAGAGTGTTTTCAACAGGGTTTGTACAAAGAGGTCGCCGGCAAGAAAGACCTCGGGGGGCAAATGATGACCACCATCAGTGAGTTCGTCCAACAGGGGTTGTTGTTGGTTGCGCGGTTGTTTGGACCGTATGTATTTACCCATGACCTGCGCCCCCTGAAAGGTGAGTGGAAAGTCACCATGTGGGTGTTCAATTTCCTGCATGATAACAGGAGGTGTGGATGTCAAGGACATGGTGACAGGGACAGCGTCGCCGATGTTGATGTCCGGGCTGTCTTTTTCGTAAAACCCCTGTTTGACGTCGTCCCACACCAGCATGGATTTCGCCTCTGATACAATGACTTGACGCCCGCTTCTCGTCTTGAACTGATACAGGACAGTTCCCGGGTCATGCCGCGTTACCGCAGTCACTTGTTCCCAAGACACCTTTCCACGTTCATCGGTGGTGGGGATGTAGACACGGCCTTCTTCGATGGGCAACAATTCGAGACGACGGTCCTCGGGGTAATGTTGGACCTTGGATTGCAAGCGGGGGTCGTCCAGTTGTCCATCAATCCAACGGCCGATTTCCATGTAGACGGGCTGGTTGTCTTCAACAAAGACAATCGGTGTTTCCCAAGTCACGGACTTGACCGCCGTATCAATGAGACCAATCCGACCCGACATGGCGTGGAAGAACAACTCCTCCGCCGTCAATCCACTGATGTACGAATTCTCCACAAAACCGCGAGCATTCGGCGAATCGTCGTACTTGGTATAATGCGGCAGCGTACGACTGTCGAAACCATAGGGGACACGTTTGCCTTCCACGTTTTGTTGACCCACACAGGTAATCATTTGCGACAGATTGAGCGGCGAGCCTTTGGACCCCGAGTTGATAATCGTCACAAAGCGGTTGTCCGTATGCATGTTTTTTCTCACCAATTTACCGGTTTCATCGCCCACATCGTTCAACAAATTCTTGACCTCCATTTCAAACCGCTCCATGTTGGTATACGACGTGTTGTTTTCAAAGGCGCCGAGATGCACCTGGTCCATGACCTCCTTGACCTTGACTTTTTGACGGATGATGATTTCGCGGATTTTGTCAGTGGTCGCCGCATCAGCCAGCAAATCCGCAATCCCCACACTGAACCCACTCGTTTTCATGTATTCGGTGATGACGTTTTGCCAGTCGTCAATGAACCGGGCGGCGGCATGGCACCCGAAATCGTTGTAGACCCGGTGAATGAGGGTCTTGATGGTGGCATCGATTTGACCGCGGTACATGACACCATTCCGGATTTCAATGACGTGATTGGAATCGCAAAACGAGTCCTTGCCATCATCATACTGCTTGTTCTTTTGCAACAGGGACATCGGCGGCAAAATCTGCGACAACACGTGGAAATTGCTGACACGACTCACTGTCTTCGCATCCTTCGTGGGAAACATCACCTCCTGTAGGGCTTCAAGGGACACATGAGGAAACGCCATCAACAAATTCATAGCCTGCTTGGGAGTGAATGAAATGCCGGGTCGGGTGAACCGGAAACTGCCCAACAGGGAGTCCTGAAAGATGCCAATGATGGGACCATTGTTGGCAGGACTTACGATTTGATACGGGATGGCAGCAATGTTCTTCAACTCCGTTTCCGCCATCACGTTTTGCGGCATATGCATATTCATTTCATCGCCGTCAAAATCCGCATTGTAGGGCTTTGTATCGCCAACGTTCATGCGGAACGTGTCGCCCTGCTCCATGACTTTGACAATATGACACATCATCGACATGCGGTGGAGCGAAGGTTGACGATTGAACAACACCGCATCCCCATCCATCATGTGACGGTTCACAATATCGCCGTTGTGCAGCTCCATGGTTTCACGGTCGGCCGTTCGCAATGACAACAGAATACCATTTTGACGCTGCACCGTTTTGGCCCCTGGATACACATCCGGACCATTGCGCACAAGCTGCAACAGGGCATCGCGATTGCGGTCATTCACCATAACGGGTTTGGTAATGTTTTTGGCGATTTTCATAGGGACACCGAGCTGCTTGATGGACAAATTGGGGTCACCGGTAATGACGGAACGGGCCGAATAGTTGACACGCTTTCCCATGAGATTGCCGCGGATGCGACCGGTCTTGGAATTGATGCGGGTCATGATGCACTGGTAGGGTCGGCCGGACCGCTGCTGGAGAGGGAGCGAGCCTTTGGTCTTGTTGTTGACAATCATGGCCACGAAATACTGCAGGATGTTGGTGACGTTTTCCAAGATGATGGTAGAGGCGTTTTCTTGTATCTTGGTGGACAATTCCTTGTTGACCTTGAGGATATTGCTGTAAATGTGGGTCAAATCGTCCTCACTGCGCTGTTGGGCGTCATGTTTGACACTGGGTCTCACGGCAGGAGGGGGCACAGGAAGGATGGTGCAAATCATCCACTCGGGTCGCGACCACAAGGCGCTGAACCCCATGAATTCGACATCTTCATCGCTGATTCGCTTGAAATTGCGCAACAGGAGTTCGGGGGTCAGCCGGACTTTGACTTTTTCATTGTCGGGAAGGTCCCAAATGGCAGTGAGGGTGGCCATACCTTCATGAGTAATCTTGGTATGTTTGCGAGTGCCACAACCATCCGTGTTGCCATCACCACAGCGCCGGATGGAAGCACACTTGTCTTGCACAATGTCCCAACGGTCCTTATGGGAAAGTTCCAGGATATGGGCGTTGGCTTCCTTGTCAATGAGGAGGCGCGAACACTTGAAACAAACACATTTGCAGATGCCAATGATTTGTTTGAGATGCTGGATAAATAAGACGGGTCGCGCCATCTTGATATGGCCAAAATACCCCGGGGTGTGAATGTAATTCAAACCATCTGTAGGACAGATAAAGCCTTTTTCCAATACGCCCATGCGAGGGTCGAACAAACCGCCAATCACTGGCTTGTTGTTGTTGTAGGTTTCTCGTGAAGTAACTTCCACCACGGAATTTTTTTCGATTTCTTCTGGCGATAGCAAACTAAACTGAATCCCAACGATTCTGGATGTGGCCGTGAAAGAATGTGATGGAATCATGGAAGCCATATAAGTACATACTAGTCATATTTAAATTGTTTCAATCAATTTTTTAATCCGTGAGTAGAGTATAATACGGTATTCACGTAGTCATGAATAATAACACGAGATATAATGATTCAATATTTGGTACTGATAGTAGTACAACAACAGACATTAATAATATTACAGCAAATGATATATATGAAACAGGTGATACGCAAAGAGGTGATATGCGAACAGATGTTACGGATTCAAATTCATCCAAAAACAATCAACAAGCGGGGACACAACAAAATTCTGTATACGTACCCTTGGATGCCCACCAAAAAATAATCGACAAGTATTCAGACGAAACCGCTGCAGACTTTGCACCTGTCATTGAAGAAGCAGAACCACCCACTGATGAAGAAGAATACTGGAAGCAAGTATCTATGCTGCGAAACATGGTGCGCGGAAAAGACAAAATAGACATAATAAAATACTGCATCCGTGAAATACAAAAACGTTTCAGTACGGATCATGATGGAATATTTGCCAAATATTTACTTTCATTGACAGAAAACGAAATAGAACCAAAATTTAATGCAAATAAATACAATGAAATATCGGCCGATGTTATCAGAGAAATCGATGTATTGAAAGAGAAATACAAAGAAAGTCCACAGGACCCTGGAATGATGGAAATATTTTTAAAATATTTCATGAAATACACCCATGACAAGATATGGATAGACACCTATTATGAAAAATTCCAAGAAATACAGAAAGATAATACAAAAAACAAAAACAGTATCGAACAAATATTGAACTTGGCAATAGAAAAAAATGGTTTGAATCAACAAAATATAAATAGAATTTTGAGTACTACAGAAACTGAAATTTCAAAAAAATCAGAAACAAAAAAATCTCCTTTTCAAATCAACACACGCGATGATTATGTAAAGCTTCTTGCCAAAGTAAAAGCCTCGAAAAAACAGTTAGAAAAGGATAGATTATTATATACGTTGGATGAAGCTTCCAACTTGTTGGAATTTGAAAAGGAAGTGGAATTTACAATAAACACGAGTGACATCCAAGACATCGTTTCAGATCAAACTAACAATCCGATTCCGATGGACAGTTTTGCTCTTCAATTTGTGGAAGAAGAAGAAGGAAAAAAAAAGGCCATGGTGCGTTCGTTCAGCAAGTTGAAGGCAAAGGACCGGAGGACAATCACAATCGATTTTACACCTGTAGAAACAACTGAAGACGCGTATGGAACCAGTAAAATTTATCTATTCAGCACGGCTGGGTGGGATTCACCTGAAAAAAAAATCACAATGATAAACGACGACACAAAAATAACATTAAAAATAGAAGGTGAAAAAAAAGAACAAATCACAGGGAAAATAATGGGAAGAGAATTTGAACAATTCATGCAAATCAGCGAGATACAAACTTTTTACGTCAAAAAAATCAACAACCAGTTTTTATTGACGTTACAGGATACAATGTTGACAAACAAACCTGGGAAGTAACCCGAAATGCAAAGATGATGAAGTTCAGGGTACATATTTAAAGAAATGAAGGTCATATTCTTCATCTTTTTTGTGAGTTTTGTAATGACGAATGAGTTGGGTTTTTTCGGCCTTGATATCTGACAAGGTGGGTTGTTTTCCCAAGCAACTGCTGTTGAATCGTTTCAAGATATCCTTCTGCAAGAGTTTGGTGCGGCGTTGCACGTCAAACAGGAATTGAGCGAGGCATAAAATGCGTTGACGGTCATAATAAGGTCGGTCGACGGCATAATAAAAGGCCAGATAGAGATTGAGGGTCGTGTCGATAGTGGCCACACGAACCGTCTTTTTCTGTTGGGGCAACTGAAGGCGGTTGTAGTTATGACAGGCTTGGGTTTGGTAGAGAAACGCGATGGATTCGTTATGCACGATGATTTCATAAGAGGGGGGAATGATTTCACCGAGGGGGGGGAGTTCGACAACACTGACCTCTTTGAACCCGGCTTCCGCGAGGGCCCGTTTCACTTGACGGGCGGTGTGTTCCGGGTCTTGGGACAAAGCGTCAAAGTCATGAACGGCTTCACGAATGAACCGTTGTCTATTTTGGGGCATATATTGGGCATACAAACTGATGGCATATCCGCCGAAAAATACGACTTTTTCGCGAATGAGAACATCACGAACAACAGCAAAGATGGCCTGGGTTTGTTCTTTGGACAACGTTCCACTCATTTTACGCTGTAAAGGTTGGCAGTCATGGGGAGTTTTCACGGGATAAAACCGGTCCAACAGGTTGAGTCGTTTGAGGACTTTTTCCCACCGGGAAACGTCGCCTTGGGGGCGCGACAATTCGATATAAGCATTCATACGCAAGAAATTGGCGGGGGCGTAGAGAATCCCGTCCACTTTGATGGCCTCCTTTTGTAGTACAGAAAACAGGGAGGGTTCCAACAGGGTGATGTCAGCGATGCCGACAAAGTTGACAAACACCTTCATGGTGCCGCGATGGACACCGGCTTTGGCTTCGACTTCGGTGTAGCCCGCTGCGGCGTACATGTCGGCGATTTCCTTGGCGGTCTCAATGGGGGTGGGCGAATAAAAATCATAGTCGGGAATGTCGAGTTCGGGGTCGTAAAAACGGTATTCGGCGGGCAGAATGTTGTTGATGGCTGTGCCGCCGTAGCACACAAGTTGTTTCTTGTGCAGGTAGTCTTCCAAGAGGGCAGTGACTTTACGAACTTCACGTGACTCAATTTCGCCCTGTTTGTTTTTGGCCTCGTTTTTGTCAATGTAGTGGCGAAGGATGGAGGTTTCGCATTCGTCATAGGTCATTTTGTTATTGCAAAACTCCGTGTTGAATTTCCCTACAGGGGGTGTTTTTTGTTTGGAAGGAGCGGCTTTTTTTTTTCGAGTGAATCTGGCTGTTTTGGATGCAGAAACGGTTCTTGCCATGGTTGAAATAGGGGGATATATTTTTCATCCAAAGACATGACCGGGGAGGGGGCTTATTTTATCAACAAAACAGAATAAAAATGATGGTTTACATACAGCACAATGAAGCGGTTTGATTCATATTTGGTTGTATGGTGTTTCGCCCCTTGTTTGATGGCGTGGTCTCCTCTGTTTAGGGAATGGTTGTGTGTCGGTTTGGCAAAAGACGTTGTGGAGGGGCGGCCGTTTGCGTTTCAAGTGGGTGATTTGCCGATGGTATTGTGGAAAAAACCGGGCGAGGACGGTTATGTATCGACGTTGAATATATGCAACCATATGGGGTCGAAATTGGACAAGGGGTGTGTGACACCTGCGGGTTCGCTTCGTTGTCCTTATCACGGCATGGAGGTGCGTGAGGGCGATGGATGTGTGGGGACGGTCATTGAGCAGGAGGACAAGGTGTTTTGGTCCTATGGGGCGACGGGATTGCCGCCGTCGGTGCCGCATTACCTGGATGGCGACTATGAGACACAATGTTTTGAATACGAGATGCCCTGTTCTTTGCCGGATGCGGCGTTCAATGCCATGGACCTGCATCACCCGGAATTTGTGCACAATAGCCTGTTGGGTTTTGGGAGTGCGGTGCCGCCGTCCAACATTGAGACGCACTTGTTTGAGGGAGATGACTACAAGGTGGGTTTGTCGTTTGATTATGTGTCGGGGGGTGCGTCGTCGTTGACGCGTTCCAAGCGGACACGAAATTACCACGAGTTTCATTACCCGGCATTTACATGGTCGCGGGTGGCGTTTGACGGGGCGGGGGGTCAAGAAAACCGGTTGATTATAGCGGTGCATTTTTTGCCGGTTGAACCCAAGAAGACGAAATGGTTTGTTTCGGTGGCGCAGAATTATTTGAAATCGCCGTGGCATCCGCCCATGGTGCGGGCGATGGCGTTGTCGATTTTGAACCAGGACCACGCACAAATGGAAAAACAGGCCAAGGAGGATGGAATAAAAAAGGATTGGCTTTTTTTGCGAGCGTTTTCGGACGAAGAAGTATTGATGAAGATGCGTCCATGGTTTGAGATGGACTATCGGTATCCAGACATGGAGGAATGTCGAAAGTTACTATGTGAAATAAAAAAGAGAAAGAGGTCATTGTAACTTACCCAGGTGTTGGTGATGGGTTTTCTACATGATGTATGGATGAGCATAGTGGGTCATCCATACATGAAACAAAATTATCATCAATACCTGGGTGAATACCTCTTCGACTGGGATAATAAAAAAATGTTCATTTTTATTAGAAGAACCAGTTTATTATTATGTATTCCAGTATGTCGACACAAAAAAAAAAGGCACTGGCATTGTTTGGACCCGCAGGAGGAGGATGTAGAATATCAGAGTCGTCAGGTTCATCGGGAACAGGTCCGACAGGTCCGACAGGTCCTTACGGTGGACCTCAAGGTGATACAGGTTCAACTGGATTCACAGGAGCAACTGGTGATACTGGACCGACTGGAGCTACTGGACCAACCGGTGACAATACTGGTTCAACAGGTGATACAGGACCTACAGGAGATACTGGTTTCACGGGTGATACGGGACCTACAGGAGATACTGGTTTCACGGGTGATACGGGACCTACAGGAGATACTGGTTTCACGGGAGATACTGGTTTCACGGGAGATACTGGTTTCACGGG
>Ga0114959_10002786_pt1 | contig 14084 bp, 16 predicted proteins | sample C_130625_EF_Meta_FD_87317 | JGI IMG/M metagenome (GOLD analysis project Ga0114959, IMG submission 87317) | Freshwater microbial communities from Lake Croche, Canada to study carbon cycling - C_130625_EF_MetaG | ecosystem: Environmental > Aquatic > Freshwater > Lake | place: Lake Croche, Canada...
CTTGTGCAAATGAAATGGGCCTTGTGCAAATGAAATGGGCCTTGTGCAAATGAAATGGGCCTTGTGCAAATGAAATGGGCCTTGTGCAAATGAAATGGGCCTTGTGCAAATGAAATGGGCCTTTGGCAAATGAGCTCATATAATGTATCGGTTAGCATACGGTCCTTATAAGTCCGGTGGGTCGGTTCAACTCCGACTATGAGCAATATTCAGTTGTAGAACCATACAATATGGTTATACAACAAGGAAGAAAAGGTCAATATAATAACCCTATTATATTACATATGAGATGAAGATCACGAAACATATTAGCTTTTATTTTTCCAGTGAAAGGATTCAGTATATAAATCGTATCATTCACGAAACAAATACGTACATTTATACCACCGATATATTTATTCATACCAATAACATAGAATTACATGAAAGTGCATTTAGTAGATATACTAACGGTTGTATTCAAATCATCTATCACGATTTGTCACAGATTCATCCGTTTTACTTGACTTGGAAATGTAGGGATTTACTGAAACAACAGCAAGACGATTATGATATATTTATCTATATTGAAGACGACATATTAATTCCATACAAAGCAATAAAATACTGGTTGGACTATCATGAAAAATTGTTAGCGATGAATTACAACTTGGGATTTGTTAGAATTGAAATAGATAGTGGAATTGAATACACAACCGACTTGTACGGTGAAAAACTAGACACGATTATCAGTCTAGATGGTAATATGTATTGTATGAATAACAAAAACCCGTATTGCGCGTTTTGGATATATAACAAAACCGAATTCGGTAGATTTGTCAAGAGTAAATATTATGATATAGAAAATATTGATAACCAATATGGGATAAGAGAAAAAAGTGCGTTTGGTTTACACGGATTTGGTACCGATTGGTATAAAAGTACCTTGATTCCTGTCAATGACCGTAAACTCATAGAAGACTGTAAAATATATCATATGCCCAATAATTTTGTCGTTAACGAAACTACACCTTTTGCCACCATAAAATTTGATGAAGCTATACATGATTCGGCGTTTGACGTATCCGTTTGATACATCGTCGGTTCAACTCCGACTATGAGCAATATTCAGTTGTAGAACCATACAATATGGTTCTATAACAAGACACGTATTATGGTGAAGGACTAAACAATGAGGTAAGACGCGGTATGTCAAAGTTATTGTAGTCAAATAAATATTCTTGACCGAATTTACTATTGGGTATTTTTTTCGCGTTGATGGAAATATGTTTTTTCCCAGGTTGTAAACCGTTCGCAATAAAGCCGTGAAGTACCAAGACATGTTCTGGAAGAACCAAGAAATACCGTTTATCTGGAAAATTCAACCAATAAAAATCATTATCACCTAGCTTGTACGGTTGAAATTTTCGTATTTTGTTGGTTTTACCGTTATTTTTATGCAAAGTAAACATTGCTTTGTTCTTATATATGGATCCTATTTTTTCTTGGACTTTGAGACCGTGGATCGTAAAGTCGTACACCATGTTGCCTTTTTCGGTATACTCAAAGGGTAAAAACGGACATTTGGATTCAACAAATGCCCGAAAATGGCGTTCAGCTTGTTGATATGGACTGATGGGTGTATTGGAATCTTCCCAAGTAGCCAATGAGGTATCACGATAATATTCCAGCAATTTAGATGCGATGGTGTCAGTTGTTACTTCATGTTGGTCGTATTTTGATTTTTTGAGACCAATTGCAATTTTACAACTCACTGTGATATTGTTTCCATTGAGTAACCACATTTTCTTGTCGCTCATACAGAGACACAATATAATACAGTTCCTGTATCTAGAGGAACAATTGAACCCATAGTCACGTAAAGGTTTCTGTGTGGTTTTTACTTGAATCCTTAACCATGCGTCATCGCTTGCCTCCTTGGGCTGAATCACACAGTCTGCCAAACATCCTTCCACTGTTTTTCTTACTGTATAATGCGGAGCGAGAACTGTTTTGATGTATTCAATGCCGTCGTCTTCTTGTTTCATCTTTGTAGATTGACCGTCTTCACATCTCGCATTGGTTTTCGCCATGATCGCATACTCTTTCTTTTTACATGTTGGGCACTTAACCCCGGTCAACCTTCCGATGAATACATGCGAATATACCTGATGCGGATGCCCACACGATGCAATGTATCTCACTTTGGCATATCCTTTCTTGGTTTCACGGCAAATGGACCGCATTTCATCTTCTGTAGTGAGTAACACACAATCATGCTCTTTCATAGCATCGTTCAAAAGGTGATATGGGTTAAATGTGCTCATTGTTGTATTAACAGCTAACATAATATATATAACGTTCTTTATATCATTTCATATATGTTAAAAACACACATATGAAAAATTCGCTCCAGGTGAGTTTTGATCTCACGACCTAAACGTTTTACTGGCCCATAGCAGCTATGCTATAATGGCAAACAGCGTTTTGCTCTCCCAACTGAGCTACCAGAGCATTGTGTATTATTTTACATATCTTGGTTTTACTATTGGGAATTCTAACCCAGAATTCATAGTGTGAGGACGGAAAAACCGAGAAACCATATCCTACCTTGTAAATGCCAATTTTCTTTATATTCATTTTCAATTGTGTTTCTGATACCCATTTCTGGCCACGTTTTTATTTCACCCACACTTTTCGGGTCCGACCTTGGCCATGACCATAGGTCCGAAACGCCCGCTGGGCCAACGTCCAGGCCTTTTTGCGGTGGTCGCATCCCTCTTCCAAGATATGTCGGTCCACGGCCGCCGCTTTGCCGGCTGTCAACGCACTGGCTAAACGCGCTTTGCCCCACGACTGAGCGGTTTGGTTGGGTCGCGACCCCGATGAAAAATAGGCCCCCTCCCCCTTGCGCACAATGGCCCGAAGAGCGTCCACGGAACACCCGGTCGCCCGGGCCAGTTCCGGACCGGGTTCCACGCTATCTACGCCGTAAATGCGCTCAGCTTTCTGTACATGGCGCGAAGGCCGGCTGCGAAACGAGGGCAGCTTCTTCCGGGTCAAGTATTTCCCTTTGCGGTAGGCGCGCCGGGACGCTTGCAGCATCCTGCCCTGTTTTTTCTGATCGGTCGGACGGAGACCAGGCGGTACGTATCTTACCGGCACGTGTATCATCCGGGCACAGGAATCCTATATCCTTGTTGGGGATATTCTACATTACCGCTGTACCTGACCCCGCCATGACGTCGTGATAGGCCGATGTGTACGAAATGACCCGCTTGCGCAAACGCGGCCGTTTGTTCTTGACCACGGGGTTCTCACTCAAGATGCATATATGTTCGTATTCGGCAATCAAGATGTCCTTGATGAACTCAAAGATGAAGCGCAAAATTTTCTCCGTGCAATTGCCCACGATGAGGCCGCTGCCGGTGCGGAAAATCATGAACGATACTTCCGTGTATTTCTTGTTGTCGGTGAGTTCGCTCATCTTCAGATTGCGGTCCGAGGCCATGATACGTCCGTTTTGTCGTGCGCGGTCAAACCCCCAGTCGTGATTATAGTAAAACTTGCATTTGACCCCGGGATAACTGCACGGGTCGTACGACGACTCAATCTCGTATTTTTCCCCACTCAAGATGGCGTGGAAACGTTCACGGTTGACGAAAAACCCGCAGTTGAAATTGGAATTGATGAGCACGTGGTCCTCGTGGGAGTTTTCCACAAACATCACCGGGAGCGAGAGATGGGGGCGCAAAATGTCCAGGACCAGTTCCTTGACTTTTTCTAAAACCCGGTAATGGACGATGCCCGGAATCTCCATCTTCCCGGTATTAAACACCTTGATATGCACCTCGCGGAACGTACCTGAACCCGACGCCGTGTCCGTCACCGTGTCGTCCCAGAAACGGACAATCAGCGCAAAACAATTGTAAAACGCGTTTTTGACCTTGCCGCGGTACGACACAATATCCTTTCGGGACAGACCCACCGTGATTTTACGCTCGTCCTTGAATTTGATACTGCGCGCCGTCGGATTGTTGATTTGTTTGATAATGTTTTGTTTGTAGTAACGCACCCCTTCTAGGCGGGCTTGGTACGCGTCCAGTTCCTCGGGGGTCTTGGACACTACCTTGATCTGTTTCTTGAGGACCCCCGTTTTAGGCAACCAGTAGTCTATGACCGGAATCTCCCAGAACAGCGTGTGAATGTCCACCGGCTGATTCAGAAACAGGACCTTGGTCTTGGTAGATATGATTAGTTCCATGTCGGGATTCACCTTGCCCATCCCTGGACCCGGATCCCCGACCCCAGTCCCGGCCGTCTTTAGACATTTATCTCCCCCCTCAGGTTCGGACCCCGGAATCCGGGCCGGGGTCCGGTCACGGGTCCGACCCGTCCCCGCCGACGATTGCGACATCAAATATTGCATCCATTCTTGTTCCAAGTCTCCCATATTTAGGCGTTTTGCAATCGGTCTTTATACTCTTTTTCATCGCGGCATGTCTTTATATTCAATTTTACCCCCATACACCCCACGCCCCCTCCGGTCCCGGATCCTGGTCCTTTCGGTCCCGGACCCTCCGGACCCGGTCCCGCCGCTACGTGTTACCCAAGACAAGTATAGGATCGGATCTCCTATACATGCATTTATGAGGAGGGGGAGAGGTCGGAACACGGGTCCGCCCCGTAGTGAAACCAGGCGAAATCTTGGGCGTACCATTGGTAAATGATGTCCAGACTCGCCTGGTTGAGGTACGACATGTAGCGGGATTCGGGCACTTGGTACGGATTGGACAACGCATGGCAGGCAAAGTCGGGGTAGCCGTGGGCGGCCAGGTCGGCGGCCAACGACTCTTGTTTCAGGATGACGATGCCAGGATACAGTTCGCCCTGGGCATCACACACATACTCATACTGGGGACGGAAATGACCGTCCCATACGGCGGGGTCTTTAGCAAAATGTCTCATCACCATGGCGATGACCTCGTACACTTGGTCCGGAGTATGGTCGGGACGGATCAAATGCCAAAAGAAAAGGGTGCTTACCATGCGCATACAGGGATGGCGCACCGTGGCCATGACCGCGTCGGTTACCGTGCGCACCGCGGCAAATTGGGGATTTCCCGCCGCCGCCTCGTGTAAAATGGTCGATAAAGTGACGTGGTGTAAGGATATGTTTTGCCACGTGTCGTCGCCAGTTTCCCGTACCAAGGCCACGTCCACCGCCCGTGGTTTCAAATAGGTGAAGACGCTGGTCCCGCCCGTCTTGGGGATGTGGATATATAGCAGCCGGGTACCGTCGGCAAAAGTGAGCAACGGCATGATTTTTAGCATAAAGTACGACACTACCCTTTCCTAGAGGTAGCGTCGTATATCACTACAGTGGTTACACCGAACACACAAGGTCACGACGATTTCAGGTAATTGAGAACGATGTCCATCGGAATATCGGGGCGATGCAGGATGACTTCTATTTTCCCCAAATAGTCGGCCAAATCCGGCGACCCCTCCTGCCAAGAACGGATCCGATAGTTGAAATATTTCTGCAACAAGGTGCGTTTGTTCATGTTGTACTGAATGCTGACGGCGTGCAAATAGGCGCGGAAAGCGTCACAAGAAACCGCGGGGTCCTCCAAATGACGGCGCATGTCTTCCAAGACGCTGTTTTGAAACGGGACGTAGAGGTCGTGGATCCGCGATCCTTCCAACTGAATGAAATTGATCATGCTGCGAATATCCGACTGATACATGTCTTGGATGGTGCGCAAGGTGTCGTCACTTAGGGCGATATTTTCCTTATTGCAGATGGAGCGAATGAATTGGAATGTGTCGTCCTTCGGCAACTGGTTGAACCTGATGCACAGAAACTCGTTCTTGAGCGACTCGTCCATCTTGGTGATGTAGTTGCAAATCAGACAGAACCGGACATTGTAGGTGGACGTCTGCAAGATGTATTTGAGTGCCTGCTGGGCGTTCTTGGTCATATAGTCCACCTCGTCCAAGATGACAAATTTGAGCCCCATTTCAAAGAGATTCATGGATTTTGCAAACGAATGGATTTGGTTGCGAATGATGTCAATCCCGCGTTCGTCGGACGCATTGAGATGAATAACGGTGCTCTTGTTGACCTTGTAATATTTCGCCTGGAATTCGTTGATGAGGTTGATGATGGTGGTGGTTTTCCCCGTCCCCGGGGGACCATAAAACAGCAGATGCGGGAAATAGTTTTTGTTGAGAATGTTGTTGAACAGTTCCCGGTTCAGGGGATCCAATACAATGTCTTGGAACTGGGAGGGGCGGTACTTTTCTACCCACGGAATGAAGGCGGCCGGTTCGGTCATGGTTCACGCGCACACGCAGTCAAGGGGTTCCCTGGTCAATAACATGTATAGGATCACCCCCCTATATGTGTTTTCACGCCATCTTGTCTTTATCCGATAGACCGACAGACCCATCGTAACACACTTTTGTGCATTTGAAACTACAAGTGTATTTTTACCCCAAGGGTATAAATATTTGTCGGCAATGATCGTAACAAGTGTCTTGGCACGTTCATCATGAAAAAATACGCCGTAATCACCGACCAAGTATGTGATTTGTCGCCTTCCGAGAAAGTGGCCGGACACCGCACGTCGGACGTACTAGAAGCGAACCCCTGGTCCTCCGGGGATGGCGCGTGTTCTTTAGACAATTGTACCAAGAACCCCTCTGCGACATCGCCCCCTCTCACTTCTCAGCAGGTCATGGCCATCAATTTGATAAAATCTCGCTTGGAACATGAAGCGAAACCTCCTCCTAAACGCGTTTTCTATTATGCCACGTTTACACATATGTACCAGAGTTCGGGGTCGGACGGAGACCCTCTTTCTGAGTCACACCATTCTTGGACAAAACCACATAAATGAAACGTGGCATGGTTTGGATATCGCGTCTTCTTTCATGACCAAGAGTAAAAAACGGCCGACCATCACGAAAGTGGGAGGTGCCCCTGCCCCTGCCGAGTCTGCGGAACCACATGCCACTCAAAATGTGATAATGGAAGCGGACCCTTCCCCGGTCCTTTCAACACCGGCGCCGGCGACCGTGCCTTCAGCCAAAAAAGCCCCGGTTAAACGGGCACCGGCGGCTAAACGGGGCAAGATGAGTAAATTGTCTTCCGGGGACGGCAACGGTGGTACGGCAGGGGGCGGGTCGTCTCTTGAGGGACCTCCCCGTGACACGTTGCAAATCGCCAATATCATTTTGCATCTCAAATGCTCGCTGAATGACCTGACCAATTACACAGAGGAAATGAATAAACAATTGATGAATCCGCTCTCGTACAATCCGTCGGTGCCTCCGGACATCATGACGTACCAACAGACCAAGCATTACGCGGAATTGAACCAACATGGTTACGATGCGGCGTACGAACCGACGGATTTTGCCTACATGGAGTCCAAGCGTATACGTGAAGGCACCGCGATGGAACCGGCGCTGAATGTGCCTGTAAACCCCGAGACGCATTCCTCAGGCGAGTCACCCGAGGACGGTGCGGAAACATCGCGGACCGAACTCAAAGACATTCACGCTAAACTGAAGAAGCTGAAGATTTCACTGTTCAAGAATATGGCGTTTATGGACAAGAAATCGGCGTGCTTTTGGTGCACGTACGATTTTGACAACCCCGAGTGTTATATTCCTAAATACGACATGGACGGGACGATTCACGGGTACGGTTCGTTTTGCCGGCCGGAATGCGCGGCGGCCTATCTGATGAAGGAGAATTTAGACGATTCCACGAAATTTGAGCGTTACCATTTGTTGAATCACATTTACAGCAAGGTGTATGATTACAAGCGCAACATCAAGCCGGCCCCCAATCCGTATTACATGCTGGAGAAATACTACGGGAATTTGACCATCCAGGAATACCGCAAACTGCTCAAGTCGGACCACCTGCTCTTGGTGATTGACAAACCGTTGACGCGTATTTTGCCCGAGTTGCACGAAGACAACGAAGAGTTTTTGACCAACATTTACGGGGTGACGACGACCGCCTCGACGGCGGGTGGTGCCGCCAGTAGTGGGGGCGCCGTAGGCGCCCCCGGCAGCAACATGTACGGCGTCTACAAGGTTCGCCGGCAAAGCGACAAACCGACCGCCCCCAACAAATCCAATTTAGTCAAAGAGCATTTTGGGATCAAGTAGTTCCTTACCGAACCCCACCAAAAGGAGATAAATCCAAGACATGTAAGTCATGTAACTTAGATGTCTTGATCCAACACGTCGCCAAATCACATGTCTAAAGCCACGAATTGGACGCGTTATCAGAAAAGGGGGTACATGGGATTGGCGAATTTAGGCAATACCTGTTTCATGAACACCTGTTTGCAGGTCCTGAATCATGTATATGAGCTCAACCATCTGTTTTTGGAACGCCGGTTACACACCACCCCCAAAACGCCTAAACCGGACCAGGCCCCGGAAACCCAGTTGGTCAACGAATGGGTGGAACTCCAAGAGATGATGTGGGGGAATGCCTCGGAACGGCCATCCTCGGGACGCGCATCGGCCGCCATCTCCCCCAATAAATTCGTCCATTACGTCCACCATTTAGCTAAAGTCAAGGGCAAGGAGATATTTACGGGATGGGCCCAGAACGACATGCCGGAATTTCTGCTCTTCGTGATGGAGTGTATGCACCAGAGTATTTCGCGGGAGGTGAAATTGACCATGGTAGACAATCGTACCACTGACAAGGACAAGCTGGGCCTCCAATGTTGCGAAATGATCCAGACTGTATACGAGAAGGAATATTCCGAGGTATTGGAACTGTTCTACGGCGTGTACGTGTCCGTGATTGCCGCGCCCACCACCCCTCCCGAAATCAAATCCACTAAACCCGAAATGTATTTCATCCTGGATTTGCCGCTGCCCCCCGCTCGTACTCACGGACCCCCGGGACCCCCGTTGGACCTATATGCTTGTTTGGATATGTTCAACCAAGAAGAGGTGATGGAAGGTGACAATGCGTGGTACAACGAGGCGACGCAACAAAAAGAAAAAGTGACGAAGCGTATCCAATTTTGGAATTTCCCGCCCATTTTAGTCATTTCGTTGAAACGCTTCACGGCGGCGGGGCATTTGAAGCGCCAGGATTTGGTGACGTTTCCGATAGAGAACCTGGATCTGTCTAAATATGTATGCGGGTACCGGCCGGAAACGTACGTCTACGATTTGATGGGGGTATGTAACCACATGGGCGGCGTCATGGGCGGTCACTATACGGCGTGCGTGAAGAATGCTGACCAAGCGTGGTTGCATTTCAACGATACGACGGTGGAAACCGTGGCCGACCCGGCCACCTTGGTGAGACCGACGGCTTACTGCCTGTTTTATCGGCGGCGACCTCGCCAAGGTGAGACCCTGCCGTCGCCTCTTCCGTAACACCCGCCTAAAGGCCCTGCCCGACCCCATTTCCAAAGGAATGTATAGGATCACTCCCTGAGGGTTCGGGCTCGCCCCCCGTCTCGTTGCAATAAAGCCCGCATTATTATATACCGCAAGTCAATACATTGAATAATAGAAACACCATGGCAACAACGACCCCCGTGCCTACCATCAGCGTGATAAGTACTCCTATACCTACGATTCATGTCACGACGGCACCGACCCATGCGTCAGTCGCGGGACCGACACGCCCCCCGTATACTTATTCGCCGCAGGCGGTGCAGGTCAATATTCCACCGTCATCGTCGGCGTGGTGGCAGTCTTGGTTTACCCAATCCAATGTTTGGTTCGTGTTGTGTTTTATCGTGGTGTACATCTTGATATTTACGTTGATGAAGCTTCTTTTAGGAGAAACCATTTCCAATGCGGCGGCCAGTTTGGTGATTGATTGCATTGCCTTGGTTATCTTGGCCATATGGATTGTGGCGTATTTTGTCAGCAACCCCACGCCCACGGCGGTCTACGACCCCTTGGGGAACGGCATGATTTGGTTGCGCAACTTCTTTGATGTGCCCAGTAATTTTCTCTTTTTGACCTTGGTGATGATTTTCATGTACTTGTTGTTCTTTGTGTTGCAAATACCCATGGGGGGGTACAAGCCGTACAGCATTCGGTTCATTGAGATTCTGATGTGGGTGTTTTATTTGACCGATATTTTTGCCGTGATATTCTTGTTTCTCTTCGGGTTTTCCATGACGGACCTGATTTTGAATCCGATGATCAATGGGTGGTACAATTTAGCCGCGGGGAGTTTGACGGCGCAGGCGACCCCGGTCACGCAGGGTTCGGGCACTTCCGGTACAGAATCTACGGTAGGGGGTACTATAGCGGATACCACGGCAGCAGGGGTGCCGGTGCCACCGGGCCAACCGGGCCAACCGGGCCAACCGGTCAACCAATGTGTGCCACCCGCCCCGACCACGTTGCCGCCGCAGTGCACCGACCGGACGATACCGTACATTGTGCGTGATACGTCGGGAAACATTGTGAACATGCATAATCTCCGCAACGAGGTGTGTCTGAATGTGGCTAAACAAACGGCGACGGTGACGCCGACGCAGGCCCCGGTGAACCAAGAGGTCTTTAATATTTCCAACAATTTGTACACATACCAGCAAGCCCAAGATGTGTGCAGTTCGTACGGGGCGCGTTTAGCCACGTACGACGAGATAGAGGCCGCCTACGTGGACGGCGGCGAGTGGTGCAACTACGGGTGGTCTGCGAGTCAGATGGCATTGTTTCCCACCCAGAAAGATACGTGGAACCGCCTGCAACGTACCCAGAATCATAAGAACGATTGCGGTCGTCCGGGCATCAACGGCGGGTACATGGAAAACCCCGAGTTCCAGTTTGGGGCGAACTGTTACGGGACCAAGCCGACCCCGGGCCCCTATGTCTCGGTGGCTAAAGAACCAAGCGACCGGTTCCCGGAAGAAGAGAACCGCGTGGCCCACCAACAGATTTTGACCACCCCGATTCAAGTGAGCCAGTTTAACCGGGAGAAATGGTCGGAATATCAACATTAAGCGTCCCGTCGCTACCACCGCCAACTTTCTTAGCCCCACCATCTCCGGGTACGCTTCGCTTTAGGCGAGCTTCGCCGGCGGCGACGGCGGCTCCCTCCGTTACCCCCACCCCCACTCGCCGACGCCCGCGAGAACAATCGGTCAAACAGGTCCGGGGGGACCACGTCGTCCGAGCCCTGCGCCACCCCTGCCGCGGTAGCGGCAGGACCAGCCCCCCCTCCCGCCTGAAGGGTGAGTCCCCACGGGACCGACAATCCGGTCAACACACCACCTCTCACATTACCACTCCCTCCAAATTGTCCTGAAGGGGGCATCATAGCAATCATTGTATAGGATCCGCTCTTATACAATGATTTGAGGTTTCCATGTCTACATGTTTAGCGCTTGCGCTGCGTCTTGCGCTTCTTGGTGGACCGGCGGGACTTGCGGGAATACTGTTGGACCCCCAAGAGGACCGCCGGCACCGCTAAATCCACCACCATGGAACCACCGCGCTCCGCGCCGGAGCGAGAGCGACGGCCGCCCACGTAACCCGCAGGATTACGCACCAAGATCTCGTTGCCATGGACCGGGTTGGCCACCTGGGCCGGGGCGGCACCGTAGACATATTGCGCAAAATCGGCGGCTCCGGCTCCTCCCCGCTGACTGCGACGCGACTTCTTTTCGCCTTTTTTCATCTGATTGAACGCGATACGATATATATTCTGGACGGATTTTTTCGTGCATTGGTCCGATACCCTGATTCACACAGGCCCGGCGTCTTGGTCCATTTTCCGGGACAACCCCCGAAGTGTGTTGCGGATCCAGAGTATCACAATCAAATTGGCTAAAGTGAGGAAAATCAAAAACACATTGTAGATGCAGATGAACCACACATAGGGGTAGATCTCGTTGTAGATGATGTTGACCAGAGGGCGGACAATTTCTTGGACATAACGTTTGATATCTTCTTTCTGAAAAAAATCTAGACAGGAATCCCGTATGGATGGCATCACCCCACGGTCGGTTTACATTCTTGGTCCGTTTTTCTTGGTCGGTTTAGACGAGACTACCTGTACAACGCGTTACGGAAAATAAACGAAAATCAACGGGGACAATATACCTTTTTGATTACCGTAGGGTGTTTTATCCATGGATGAGCGAATCATGGAACCCAATGGACAGTTTCCGATGGATAAATTGGTGCTGACGACCCCCATGTTTATCCATTCCGGCAATTATTTTATCAAATATTTGATGAACAATGCCCCGTTGTATATTCAACCCCCTAAATGCACGACCAAGCAAGGATTCATCAAAGGTGGAAAACGCATGTACTGTGATTTGCTGTTCACCAACGAAAACGACACGTTCATTCAGTGGCTGGAGGATTTAGAAGCCTATTCACAGAAATATATTTACGAGCACCGCGCACAGTGGTTTGAAAGCAACCTGGAAATGCACGACATTGAGAATTCGTTTACTTCGCCCGTCAAGGTGTACAAATCGGGCAAGTACTATATTGTTCGTACCATTGTGCCCACGCGACTGGGCAAATGTACACTCAAGATATTTGACGAAAATGAACAGGATGTCCCCATGGAGGAGATCCGGGACGGCACTCAGGTCCACACAATCTGGGAAGTTTTAGGCATAAGGTGTTCTACCCGGGTTTTCCAGATTGACATTGAAATCAAACAAATGATGGTGGTGCAACCGGACAATCTATTTGAGAAATGCATTTTTACCAAGAAGGTCCCGGGCACCGCCCCCACACCCACCGTTCCTACCACTACCGTCATCGCCTCTACCGTGGCCCCCCTCATGGCCGAAGAAACCCCCGAGGTTAATGAGACCGACGGCACCCCCGAGGAGCCGGATACGTTGGACCAAGAATTTCCTCAACAGCCCCCCCTTCCAATGGATGTATATGATCCTGCCCCTGAGCAAGCGATAGATGGACCCGAAGAGGAACCTGAAGAGGAACCGGACGAAGAAGCGGGGGGCGAGGAACCCTTTTACCAAACATTGGATACCGACGTCGCCACGGCCGGCCTCCATTCCGACCCCGCCCCCCGACATTTAGACATTCAGGGCGCGGAACTGGAAATGGTGGATCTCCATGTCCGGGAGGACCAAGAACCCTCGGAGTTCAAGCTCAAAACGCGCCACGACGTCTATTATGATATTTATCAGGAAGCCAAGAAAAAAGCGGAGGATGCCCGCAATTTAGCCATTTCTGCTTATTTGGAGGCCAAGCGCATCAAAGAATTGTATATGATCCAGGAACCCTTGGATTTCATGGACGGAATCTCCGAACCGGTCTAGGTTCCAACTATTTTGCGCCAAAGTATCTGGCTCCTGTTGGCCCGGTGGGTTTGCCATAATAAAATCCAATTTTTTGTCCACCGTTTATATACATAAACGTAACGAACATGTTCAAACAATTTCAAGCGGGACTTTCCAAGTTCTTTACGAAAAAGTGGATTCCGATCATTGTCCTTTTGATCATTTGTTTTGTCATAATGACCTATTCTTCCACGAAATCCATAGTTTTAGACAGAATGACCGATTACGGTTCGGGGGCGGCCGCGGGTCCGGTCCAGATGGCGCCGGCGGGCACGATGGTTCCTTCGAGCGCCGTGGCTGCTTCTGCCCCGGCCGCCGCCGCAGCGGCCACCGCCGCCCCTGCCTCCAACGGAGGCTATGCGGCCCAACCGGTGGCGAACCCGAGCGATCTGCTCCCCGCTGACAAGAACAGTCAGTGGGCCGCGCTCAACCCCAGCGGCAACAATGTGGCCATCCCGGATCTCCTCCAGGCTGGCTACCACATCGGTCTGGATACCATTGGCCAGACCCTGAAGAACGCCAACTACCAGTTGCGGTCGGACCCCATCATTGAGAAGAAGGAGGTCAGCCCGTGGCTCCAGAGCACGATTGAGCCGGATTACGGCCGCATCCCCTTGGAGGTTGGGTACGGCCAACGTTAAATAGACGGGACCCCGTTTACCTCCGTCACCGGGGTTACTTCGTTTACCTCCGTCACCGGGGTTACTTCGTTTACCTCCGTCACCGGGGTTACTTCGTTTACCTCCGTCACCGGGGTTA
>Ga0114959_10002789_pt1 | contig 14078 bp, 9 predicted proteins | sample C_130625_EF_Meta_FD_87317 | JGI IMG/M metagenome (GOLD analysis project Ga0114959, IMG submission 87317) | Freshwater microbial communities from Lake Croche, Canada to study carbon cycling - C_130625_EF_MetaG | ecosystem: Environmental > Aquatic > Freshwater > Lake | place: Lake Croche, Canada...
GAGCAAGATGCGCCGTTGTTACTTCAACTGCAGAGACTTCTTTTGCTGCTAACTTCTGGGCTAAATCAGCCGCCGTGAACCGAATGAGGTCAGACATTTTTACTCCTCATCCAAAATACGTGGAACTCTGAAACGATCGTCTTCAACTGCCGGAGCGCCAGCAAGTGCCTCAGGTGCGGTGAGTGATTCAGCTGGCACATCAGCACGGAAAACGTTGGTCATTGGAACTGGGTGACTCATGGCGGCCACACCTTCAGTTGGGGCTGACGCGATTTGGTCAACGGCATCAAGAATCGCGGCTAATTGCGCGGCGTAATGGTCGAGCTCGTTTTCTGGAATCTCAATTCGAGCCAGTTTTGCTAGATGTGAAACATCATCACGGGAAATTGCGGACATGTGCCAATTCTATTGATATGTGTGGGTTGACTAAACCGCAGTGGCAGCGCGCGATGCAGAGCTAGTACTTAGTTTGCGTTGGCAGTTGCGTAGGCCAAAGCAGCCTCGGAGCCTTGTTCTAACAACACAACAAAACCTGCTTCATCAAGGATTGGGCGCCCTAATTCCTGCGCCTTTGCAGCTTTCGAGCCAGCTCCTGGGCCAATCACGACAAAATCCGTTTTCGCTGAGACCGAACTAGCTGATTTACCGCCTCGACTAGTAATTGCTTCGCCGGCACCCTCGCGACTAAAGCCTTCGAGTGTTCCTGTGACTACCACTGAGAGTCCAGCAAGGGTCTGTGGCCCTAATTCAGTCTCTGCTGACTCCAAAACTAAACCGCCCACACGCCATTTCTCAATGATGTCGCGATGCCATGGTTCGCTGAACCATTCAACAATCGCACCAGCAATAACACCGCCAACTCCGTCAACGTCAGTGAAGTCTTCCGGCTTTGCATTCGAAAGCGCATCAATGCTTGGAAATGCGCGAGCCAATGCTTGTGCGGTTGGTGGGCCAACATGTCGCATAGACATAGCCGCTATAACTCGCCACAACGGTTTGGTGCGAGCAACTTCAAGCTCTGCAAGTAAGAGTTTGGCATTTTCAGCTAACTCGCGGTCGGCGCCCTTAACGAAGAAATCGCTTGCCTGCAATTTTTCTTCGGTCAGCAAGAATAGATCGCCTTCATCTTCAATAACCCGATCTTCCAAAAGTGCTCGAGCTGCTTTTTCGCCAAGACCTTCAATGTCTAAAACTGCACGTGAACCCAAGTGTTCTAGGCGACCTCGCAACTGCGCAGGACAACTGCGGGAGTTTGGGCAACGGATGTCAGCATCGTCTTCTTTTTCTGGCGCTAACTTACTGCCACATTCAGGACACTTTGTTGGCATGATAAAAGCTGTTTCATTGCCAGTTCGAACTTCAACAACTGGGCCAAGAATTTCTGGAATAACATCGCCGGCTTTACGGATGAAAACCATGTCGCCAATTAGCACACCTTTGCGTTGCACCTCAAAACCATTGTGCAATGTTGCAAATGAAACGGTTGAACCAGCAACCAAGACAGGATCTACTTGGGCGCGCGGAGTTACCCGACCTGTGCGTCCAACCTGGACGCCAATGCCCAGCAACTTCGTGCGCACAACAGTTGGCGGATATTTGTATGCAACTGCCCAACGCGGTGCTCTCGCGGTATAACCAAGTTCGTCTTGCACATTTAAGTCATCGATCTTGATAACCACACCATCAATGTCGTGCTCTAGCTCGTGACGATGCTCCCCGAAGTATGAGATGTATTCGGCTACCTCCTGCGCGGACTTAACAACCTTGACGCGCTCGGATGTCGGCAAACCCCAATGCTTCAATAATTCATAAGCATGTGATTGAGTCTTGATTTCCAAACCGTCATGGATTCCGATGCCATGAACAATCAGTCCTAGACGCCCTAACGAGCGCGCGGCTTCGTCGAAGTCGTGTTGCTTGCGTGAAAGACTTGTTGACGAACGTAAATCAGATTCTTTTCCTTGCGCCTTCTGCTTGGCGCTTTCCAGTGATTCAATTCGTTTATCGATGCGCAATCGTAGTGCGCCAGCGGCAGCATTGCGAGGGTTGGCAAATGCAGTTCGTCCAGCCGCAGTCACTTCAAGGTTTAAGGCATCAAAATCGGCAAGCGAGTAGTAAACCTCTCCCCTGACTTCAATCAATTCAGGGACGGAACTACCCGGTGCAATATTTAGTTTGCGCGGAATGCAATTCATGTATTCCACATTTGCTGTGACATTCTCGCCAACACTGCCACTACCGCGAGTTGCAACAGATTCAAGTTCACCGTTTCGATAAACAGCATTGATAGCCAGTCCGTCGATTTTCAATTCACATAGAAAATCATGTGCGCCAACACGCTTGAACCAAGCATCCAGTTCGTCAAGATCAAAGGCGTTATCCAAACTCCACATTTTTGATGGGTGTTCAAACTCGCCAAAATCTTTTGCTACTTCGCCACCAACTGATTGTGTTGGTGAATCAGCAGTAACAATTTCTGGATACTGGGTCTCAATTTCAGTTAACTCTTGAAAGGCAATGTCGTATTCGGCATCCGAAATTGTTGGTTTATCGTGCTGGTAGTAATTGGTCCGCGCCTGCTCAATAAGCGTGACTAATTCGTCTCGCTTTTCACGAACGGCCTTCGGGATACTCACGCATTCTCCATGCGACGCGATCTTGAAATAGTGGCTGAGCCAATAACGCGAGTGTCTTCATAAAGCACTGCGGCTTGCCCAGCGGCCACTCCGCGAAGATAGTCGTCAAGAACTACGCGAATGCCGTCGTCAGTTAATTCAACACGAGCAGGCAACGCATCACCATGTGCCCGAACTTGGACATGAATACGAATACCGCTAGGTGGCAAGGGGCCAGACCAACGCGGATTGATTGCTTCGATCACATTGATGTCTAGCAACATTGGTGGGCCAACCAGAACCGTATTGTTTTTGACATCAACATCGACAACATAGCGACGTGCGCCATCGCCAGTTGGATTACCTAACGCTAACCCACGACGCTGACCCACAGTGAATGCCTGTGCGCCCGGATGCGTGCCAACTTTGTTGCCCGTCTCAGCATCAATTACATCGCCCGGCACAGTTTCAATCTGACGTGAAAGCCAGCCGGCAGTATCGCCATCTGGAATGAAGCAAATATCGTGGCTATCAGGCTTTTGCGCCACCAAGATGCCACGTCGTTCCGCTTCTGCACGCACTTCAACTTTGGTGCTATTTCCAAGCGGGAAAATTGAATGAGAAATCTGTTCAGCAGTAAGTACCCCGAGTACATACGACTGATCTTTAGTTGGATCAACAGCGCGGTGAAGTTCGCGCCCATTTGGGCCATCAAAAACTTGTGCGTAATGTCCGGTGCAAACGGCGTCAAAACCAAGGTTCATAGCTCGCTCTAGAACAGCCTCAAACTTGATGCTTTCGTTACAACGCAAACATGGATTTGGCGTGCGACCTTCAGAATATTCATGAATGAAATCTGCAATAACTTTTTCTTGAAACTCAGCAGACATATCCCAAACATAAAACGGTGCGCCCAACATGTCTGCAGCGCGGAATGCATCGTTGGAATCTTCAATAGTGCAGCAACCACGGGCACCAGTGCGATGCGACTGCGGATTACGGGAAAGTGCCAAGTGCACTGCAGTTACTTCGTGACCGGCGTCTACAGCGCGCGCAGCAGCCACAGCTGAATCAACACCGCCCGAAAGGGCAGCTAAAACTTTCATGCGCTAACTCCTACTGTTGCCCGCGGAACTCCAGCCCGACGAGCACGCTCGAGCGCACTCGGGAGTGCCTCGATTAATGCATCGACATCGGCCGCAGTTGAAGTGTGGCCCAGCGAGAAACGTAAGGTGCATCGTGCAAGGTCGGCATCGGCACCCATGGCCAACAACACGTGAGACGGTTGCGGAACACCTGCGCTGCAAGCCGAACCAACCGAACATTCAACTCCATTAGCATCGAGCAACATAAGTAAAGAGTCACCCAATGCGCCTGGGAAAGAAAAGTGTGTGTTGTTTGGTAAGCGATGTGTGGTTGAACCATTGAAATTTGCATCAGGAGCAATCGCTAAAACTCTGGCAACCAAGTCTGCACGTAAAGTGTTGACTCGCTCAACAATTTCAGAACGATTCGCTGCTGCATGCGTTAAAGCTGTTGCGAAACCAACAATTCCTGGCGTATCCAAGGTGCCTGAACGAAGATCACGCTCTTGCCCACCACCGTGAATAAGTGGAGTGGCTTTACAGTCACGGCTCATGACAAGCGCGCCAACACCATGTGGGCCGCCAAACTTGTGGCCAGAAACAGACATTGCGCAAACGCCTAGTTCAGCAAAATTCACATCGAGCCACATCGGTGCTTGCACCGCATCTGTGTGGAAGTTGATGCCAAGACCGCGAACAACAGCAGTTAACGCAGCGATGTCGTTAATAGTTCCTACTTCATTATTTGCCAGCATCACACTGACCAGCGCAACATCACTTGGGTCTTCGCCTAACGCAACTTGCAATGCTTCGGGGGTAATCAGGCCATCGTGCTGAGCGGCAATCCAAGTAACGTCGAAACCATCGTCATCAACGAGCCATTGAATTGGATCAAGAACCGCATGGTGTTCAACACTGCTAATAACGAGACGATTTCGCTTTGGATCAGCGTTGCGCTGCGCCCAGGCCATGCCTTTTAGTGCAATGTTGTTGGCTTCAGTGCCACCGGCAGTGAAAATTACTTCAGTGGGCCGAGCGCCTAGTGCTCGGGCTGTTTGCTCACGCGATTCTTCAACGAGGCGGCGGGCACGCCGACCAGCGGCATGCAAAGAAGAAGGGTTGCCCGGATCGGACAACAACTCGCTCATGGCTGCCACTGCCACAGGAAACATGGGAGTTGTGGCAGCGTGATCTAAATACGCCACTATCCAAGTGTAAAGCAGTCAGCCGACGCATGTGACTTCCCAAAGTGAGCAAGTACCAACGATTTGTGAAGTCCGTTATCCGTAACACGCCGAAAATAGGCATGGAATAAAGCGTGAATTTAAGGCTGGTCATAGAGAATGGATGAATGCTTACGCATCGGGGCGGAGTAGGAATTGACCAAGGGGGCCAGTCGTGAATCCTGGCATTCATCCTGGCCTCAGCGAACCTTTGGGTGCAACGATTCGCGACGGTGGAACAAACTTTGCCATTTGGGCGCCCGATGCAATCCGAGTTGAGCTTTGCCTCATAAATGAAGACGGCAGTTACTGGAGTTTCGACCTCCCTGGATTCACCAAAGGTGTCTATCACGGCTTCATTCATGAAATTGGCCACGGGCAACAATATGGTTACCGAGTTCATGGTGAGTGGGCTCCAGAAAAAGGCATGCGGTTTAACCCGGCAAAACTGCTGCTAGATCCATATGCCAAAGCTGTTACTGGCGATTTAGTGTTACACGAAGCCATTTACGGTCATGTGGCTAATGACGATTTAATTTTCAATGATTTAGACAGTCGGCCTTACGTTCCGCGCAGCGTTGTCGTAGACACAACGTATGACTGGGAAGGCGATCAGCGTCCCAACATTTCCCCAGAAAAAACAATTATCTACGAAACGCATGTAGCTGGACTAACAGGCAAGCATCCATCAATTCCCTTTGAACAACGCGGCACTTTTGCGGGCATGATGCACCCTGATGTGATTGCGTATCTGAAAGATTTAGGAATCACCACTGTTGAATTACTGCCAGTTCAGCAGTTTGTCAGTGAACCATTCCTGCTTGCGCAGAACAAAGAGAACTACTGGGGTTACAACACGCTCGCATTCTTTGCTCCACATGCAAAATATTCTTCAGCCGGAACTTATGGTCAACAAGTTTCTGAGTTCAAAGACATGATTAAGACCTACCATCGTGCAGGTCTTGAAGTGATTCTCGATGTGGTTTACAACCACACACCAGAAGGTAATGAACTCGGCCCAACTTTGTCGTACCGCGGTCTTGATAACAAGGGCTACTATCACTTAACCGCAGATTGTCGTCAGTACCTGAACTTCACCGGATGCGGCAATTCAATTCGAGCTTCTCATCAGCCAACTTTGCGCCTGATTATGGATTCGCTGCGCTACTGGGTTCAGGAAATGCATGTTGACGGTTTCCGATTTGATCTTGCTACTGAGTTAACTCGCAATTCGCAGAAGGATGTTGACCTTGAGGGCGGATTTATTACGGCTACAAGTCAAGATCAGGTTTTGCGTGAGGTGAAAATGATCGCTGAGCCCTGGGATCTCGGACACAACGGCTACCAAGTTGGTTCGTTCCCAGAACCGTGGAGCGAATGGAATGATCAGTTCCGCGATACTGTGCGCGATTTCTGGCGCGGCATGAGTGGCGGAGTTGCTGAACTTGGTTGGCGCTTAACCGGCTCGGCTGATCTTTACTGGGATCAGATGAATGGCCCCCGTGCGTCGATTAACTTCATTACCGCACACGACGGCTTCACACTGAGAGACCTGGTTTCGTACAACGACAAACACAACCTGGCCAATGGTGAAGAAAACAGGGATGGCGCCGACAGCAATAGATCTTGGAACTGCGGTGTTGAAGGCGAAACGGATGACCCAGCAATTTTGGAATTACGCCGCAGGCAGACCCGCAACCTCATTGCCACCACTTTGCTAAGTGCGGGCACACCTATGCTGCTGGCTGGCGATGAAGTTGGTCGAAGTCAACAAGGTAATAACAATGCTTATTGTCAGAACAATGAAATTGCTTGGAATCATTGGAAGTTCACCTCTGAGCAACAGAACACTTATGACTTCGTGCGCCATGTGATTCGCATTCGTCAGGACCACTCGGTCTTTCAGCGCAATGGTTACTTAAATGGCAAGAATGTTGATTTTGTAAATGTCCCTGACATCGCGTGGTTCCGAGCTGACGGCGATAAGTTCACCCCTGAAGATTGGGAATCCGTTAACACTCGACAGATTGGCGTTTATCTTGCTGGTGCAGTGCTTTCACATAATCGCCACGACTTGGTTGATAACGGTTTCTACTGGTTCTTGAACTCATCTGCTGAAGAAGTTGAAATCACGTTACCTAACGGAGAATTCGCCTCCGAGTATTTGCTCCGTTTCAACACCGCTGACGAACTCAATTGGCAAGGTGCTGAACCAATAGCTGCCAAAACAAAAGTAGCGCTGAAGCCTTGGACCAGCGCACTTTGGATGGTTACTCGTCGCGACTAAGTCACCTTTGGATTACTGAGTTTCTGCCACCTAATCAGCCAATCTAGGTTCACCTTTGGGCTAGTTATCGCTACGGTTGAGGTATGGCTGGATTGAATTCTCGCAAGGTTTCGGAAAATGTGACTTCTAAAGTCGCCACCCCCGCTCTTCTAGATTTTGGTCGAATCCCAGTATTAGATGTGTCACCTCTTGTGGCTGGTGGAGCTCGCCCCGTTAAAGCAGTGCTTAATGAGACTTTTCAGGTTCGAGCAAGAGTATTTCGTGAGGGCCATGACGCCGTAGCCGCAGAAGCTGTGCTGATAAATCCGGCAGGTATCGAGACTGCTCGAATCCCTATGAACCAATTTGGTTACGAGCATGAGGAAAAAGGTGCGCAAGTTCAATTGAATGAACTTGGCCTGTGGCATTACCGCGTTGATGCATTTAGTGATCCGATTGCCACTTGGATTCATCGGGCAACTGTGAAAATTCCAGTCGGCGTAGATGTAGATGTTGAATATCAAGAAGGCGTGCTTTTAATAAACGAGATGCTCAGTGTTGCTGACGCCGCAAGCGCCGCTGTAATGAATCGTTTACTAACAACTTTGACTGATGAAACTAAATCAGATGAAGTGCGTTTGAGTATTTTGAATGACCCAGAAGTAATTGACGCACTTGCCAAAAACATAATTCGCGAATTTGTCTCTAGCTATGGCCCATTCCCGGTTTATGTTGAACGCAACCGCGCCCTATTTGGTAACTGGTATGAATTTTTCCCTCGCTCTGAAGGCGCAACCCAAAAGAAGGATGGCACTTGGGTTAGCGGCACATTCAAAACGGCTAGTGCGCGTCTGCCCGGCGTAGCGGCAATGGGTTTCAACGTTCTTTACTTGCCACCAATTCATCCAATAGGTTCAGCAAACCGCAAAGGCCCCAACAACACACTTAACCCTGGACCAAATGACCCAGGTTCTCCGTGGGCAATCGGCAGCAAAGATGGTGGCCACGATGCTATCCATCCAGATCTGGGTAGCGAAAGTGACTTCAAAAAATTTGTGAAACAAGCCGGCGATCTTGGTATTGAAATTGCTTTGGACCTAGCTCTGCAAGCAAGCCCAGATCACCCGTGGGTTAAAACAAATCCGCTCTGGTTTACCGAACGTGCGGATGGTTCAATTGCATACGCAGAGAATCCGCCTAAGAAATATCAAGACATTTATCCAATCAACTTCGATCGCGATCCTGAAGGTATCTTCACCGAAGTTAAGCGCATTGTTCATCACTGGATGAACCTCGGAGTTCGAATTTTCCGAGTTGATAATCCGCACACAAAACCAGTGGCATTTTGGGAGCGTTTGATTTCGGACATCAACTCAACTGACCCTGATGTGATTTTCTTAGCTGAAGCGTTCACAAATCCATCAATGATGCGAGCACTTGGCGAAGCCGGTTTCCAGCAAAGCTATACGTATTTCACCTGGCGTAATTCAAAAGGTGAGATTATTGAATACCTGAATGAACTTTCAGGTCAGGCAAGCGCTTATTTCCGCCCTAATTTCTTTGTAAATACGCCCGACATTCTGCCCCTGAATGTGCAGACAGGTAGCAATCGCAGTTTCGATATTCGGGCCACACTTGCCGCGACTCTCTCCCCTACTTGGGGTGTTTATGCGGGCTTTGAACTTTATGAAAATACTCCGACCAAGCCAGGTGCGGAAGAATATTTGAATTCAGAGAAGTATGAGTACCGCCCGCGTGATTGGAATTCAAAAACCCAGCCAAGTTTGGCGCTATACTTCACTAAGTTGAATCAAATCCGCGAGGCAAATCCAGCATTGCACTTCTTGCGTAATCTAACTTTCCACCACATTGATTCTGAAGCCCTGATCGCTTATTCAAAGCGTGAAGGCGACAATGTTGTGTTGGTTATTGTGAATCTTGACCCACATACAGTCAAGGAATCCAACGTGCATATCAACATGCCAGAAATTGGCAAGGCTTGGAGCGATAGCTTCACAGTGCGCGATGAACTAACTGGCCAGGAGCTCCAGTGGAGTGAACACAACAGTGTCCGACTCGACCCTGAAGTTGGCTGTGCCTTGATTTTGACGGTGCATGCCAGTGCCTAAATTTGGGCTGCCCTTCAAATCGCGCACGAAAACTGCGGTGCCAGTTCCGGCAACCGAATTAGAGCGCGTAATCGACGGTTGGCATCATGATCCGCATTCAGTTCTGGGTGCGCACTCAACTGATACTTCGACCACGTTTACGATCTTGCGTCCATGGGCGGACTCTGTATCGCTAGTTGTGGGCGATGAAGTAATTCCGATGGTGCATCAACTTCGCGGCGCTTGGGCCATCACGATTGAGCAAACTGGTTTATCCGACTACACCTTGCAAGTTGATTACGGGCAAGGTTTTATCGACAGTGATGATCCTTACCGATTTTTGCCAACTATCGGCGAATTAGATCTGCACCTAATTTCAGCTGGTCGTCATGAAGACCTTTGGAAAGTGATGGGCGCACATTGCAAAAAAGTGCAAGGTGTCAAGGGTGTTGCATTCACAGTTTGGGCACCGAGCGCTCAGGGCGTTCGAGTGGTCGGCGATTTCAACATGTGGGACGGCGCTGGGTATCCAATGCGCTCGATGGGCAACTCTGGGGTTTGGGAACTTTTCGTGCCAGGGGTTGGCACTGGTACAAAATACAAATTCAATATTTTGACGCAGGCCGGAAATTGGCTAACCAAAGCTGATCCGATGGCGTTTTACGCTGAAGTTCCTCCAGCGAATGCTTCTGTCGTTTTTGAATCTGAGTATGTCTGGAATGACGCGCAGTGGCTGGAACACCGCGCAAGCCTTGTGCCGCACAAAGCCCCAATGTCGGTTTATGAAGTTCACCTTGGTTCATGGCAACCAGGCAAAACCTATCGGGATTTAGCCTTTGACTTAGTTACTTATGTAAAAGAGCGCGGCTTTACCCACGTTGAATTTATGCCCGTTGCTGAACATCCGTACGCGCCGTCATGGGGTTACCAAGTTACGGGTTATTACGCGATAACTTCACGCTTTGGCACACCAGATGATTTCCGTTACTTAGTAGATGCATTTCATCAAGCCGGTATTGGCGTAATTGTTGACTGGGTGCCAGCACACTTCCCTAAGGATGAATGGGCACTTGGCCGATTTGATGGAACCGCACTTTATGAACATGCAGATCCACAGTTGGGCGAACATCCGGACTGGGGCACTTACATATTTGATTTTGGTAGAAATGAAGTTCGCAACTTCCTAGTTGCAAATGCCGTTTTCTTGCTCAAAGAATTTCACATTGATGGACTGCGGGTAGATGCTGTTGCTTCGATGTTGTACCTCGATTACTCACGTGAAGATGGCCAATGGACACCTAACCGTTTCGGCGGACGGGAAAATCTTGAAGCAGTTGAATTCTTAAAAGAAATGAACGCAACTGCCTACCGTGCAATGCCAGGCATTGTGACTATTGCTGAAGAGTCCACAGCTTGGCCCAGTGTTACTAAACCAACTGATGCTGGTGGCTTAGGTTTTGGCTTGAAGTGGAACATGGGTTGGATGCACGATTCGCTTGAGTATGTGAAACACGAGCCAGTTCATCGCCAGTATCACCACAACGAAATGTCGTTCTCGCTGGTTTATGCCTGGAGTGAGAACTATGTGCTTCCACTTAGCCACGATGAAGTTGTGCATGGCAAAGGCTCCATTTATCAGCGCATGCCGGGTGACGACTGGCAACGACTAGCCAACCTTCGTGCTTATTACGGTTTCATGTGGGCACATCCGGGTAAGCAACTGCTGTTCATGGGTTGTGAGTTCGGACAAGTAGGCGAATGGTCACAAGAGAATGGCCTGGAATGGCACCTACTTGATCATGATCGACATGTTGGTGTGAGTAAAGCAATTAAGCACATGAACAAGGTCTATCGTGACCGACCAGCTCTTTGGGAACGTGATGATGACTCAGCTGGTTTCCAGTGGCTAATTAGCGACGATGCAGAAGGGAATGTTTTCGCTTGGGTCCGCTGGGATCATGCGGGTAATCCACTTATTTCGATTACAAACTTTGCCCCGGTTGCCCGCCACAACTACCGCCTGCCACTGCCGATTGCTGGCACTTGGGATGAAGTTTTCAATAGTGACGACTTGGCTTTTGGCGGCAGTAATGTTGGCAACAAACTAACGATTGATGGAAATGGTCCAGCACACTTTGGCCAACCTGCCTCGGCTGACATTACTTTGCCGCCGCTGGCTACGGTTTGGTTAGTACTTAGATAACTACTCGTACTTTTTCGTTTCGCGGTTCTAAAATTTTCAGTTCTAAGGTATTGCATCAAGCTGGATCTGAAACTTGAGCGCAAAGAAATTACTTGCGTCAAAGAATAAACAATTAGAACAGAGCGCTGGTTAAATCAACACGGGCTTTGATAACTGCCGCGTCATGTGGACCAGCAATTTCAAAAAGTTCGAGTAGTCGAGATTTAGCTTTATCGCGATCATCGCCCGACGAGTCCCGCACAACTGAAATTAAACGGCCAAAAGCATTTGGCCATTCATTTAACATAAATTCGCAATCGGCAGCGAGCAACTGTGCTTCGGTAGAAACCTGCGAATTTGCTAATGCTACATCGAAGTCAACATCATCTAGCCGCTTAAACAACTCAACATTTAGCAAACCAATTCGGGCAAGTGAATCTGTTGGGTTGGCTTTTATTAGTTCTTGATACGCAGCAATAGCTTCATCCCATTCGCCTGCATCGATAGCATCCTGTGCCTTTTGTAACCCGGGATCAAAGGGTTCTTCTAATTCTTCAACGACGTCGTCCGCCTGAGAAATAGTTTGGCCGCGCCCAGGTAGTCCGACTTCTTTCGCTTTCGCCAGCACTGCATCAATAATTGACCGCATCTGATGTTCAGGATGTGCGCCAGGTGGCAGCGGAACTGGCTGACCACCAATCATTGCGAACAAACTTGGGATTGACTGGATCTGGAAAGCAGCAGCAATCTCTTGCTCAATATCTACGTTAACTTTGGCAAGTACCCACTGCCCTGCATCTTCGCGAACGAGTTTTTCCAGAATTGGCGATAGCTGTTTACAGGGTTCACACCAATCGGCCCAGAAATCCAAAATCACTGGAACAATCTGCGACTGCATCAAGACTTCTTGTTCAAAGTTATCTGCAGTTACATCAATACTCACCGTAGTGGGCGGATTTTCGGCCTGAGCTGCTAGCGCTGCCTCTTGAGCTTTGCGTTGTGCATTTAATGCGCCCAGATCAACTGCGCCTTGAAGATTGAGATTATTGTTCACGTCTCTATTGTGCCGTATTAGGTAAGCACCCTGTCATAGAATGACGGCTATGGATTGGTCACTACGCTCATGTGCCCGAAATGGGCACGTCACATACCGCCCAGACGAGGCCGAATTAGCGCAGCAGTTAATGGTTGAAACTCCAGCTGGTCAGGCTTGGAAATGTTTACGCTGCGGAGCATTCATTCCGGAAGAACCATTCGCGTTCGGTCCAGCCGAGCATGCTCCTGAAGTTCCACATGCTGGCCAAATTCGCGACCGATTCATTATTCGGTTTCTGGGAGTTGAACGCGGAGTTCGCGGTCTAATTGTTTTCATTGTTGGACTTGTCGTATGGCAACTACAGATTTCTCAAGAGACACTCGTTGATCATTTGAATTCGGCGTTGCCGTTACTGAAACCGTTTGCTGACCAAATCGGCTGGAATCTTAAAGACTCTGGAATCATAAACTTCTTGTCTAGTTTCCTATCAACATCACCACACACTTTGTATCTGATTACTATCGCGCTTTTGGCTTATGGGCTTCTTCAAATTGTTGAAGGTACTGGGCTGTGGTTCCAAAAACGTTGGGCTGAATACTTAGCAGTAGTAGCAACCAGCGCATTCATTCCGCTTGAAATTTTTGAACTGACTCATAAAATCACTTTCTTGCGAGCCGGCGCACTTGTGGTAAACATTGCGGCTGTACTTTGGCTGCTTTGGACGAAGCACCTATTCGGCTTAAACGGCGGAGCAGCCGCTGCACATGATGAAAGCGTAAAAGGTCGAGCAGCAATTGATTTCGCGATCAAAATGCATAGCCGAATAGAAACAGAGATTCTCGAAACTCATTAATTCTTGGGGCTAAACTCCCAAAATTTCTAATTTTTGATGAGCCACGAAGTTATTACTTCCGCACTTGCTTTTGGATCTTCAACTGGTGGCAAATGTCCGCAGTCTGCTAACTCAACGAAAGTTGGATTTTGGGCAAGTTCTATCATGATTTCGAAATCTTCTGGCTTACTGACAACGTCCTGCGCCCCGCGCAGCAATAAAGTTGGACCGGCAAAATTTTGCAGTGCAGCACTGCTATCTGGACGGCCAGCCATTGCTTTCTGCAACCAAGCAATAGTTGCGGCGCTACTTGCAGAAATCCAACTACGGACTTGATCAACTACATCGGAGCGATTTTCATGCGTATAAGTCGAGAGCAATGTCGGCAACATCTGTTCGGCGTATTCGGTGACTGTCAGCGAATCTTGAATTTCGCTGGCAATACGTCGACGGTTACGCACGGCAGCAGGCGAATCAGCAGTTACTTTGGTATCAATTAACCCAATACCAGCGACCGCTTCTGGCCTAGCCCGCAGCATTGCAAGAGTTACATAGCCACCGAGCGAAACGCCCAAGATTGTCGCTCGCTCAATCCCCTGCTCGCCTAACAACTGCCATACATCTTCAGCCAGCACATCCATGTCAGGATCTGTCTCATCACTTGGGCTCGTTGCACAGCCACGCAGGTTGGGTGCAAGCACAAAGAAACCCGCTTCAGCAATGGCCGGTGC
>Ga0114959_10002790_pt1 | contig 14076 bp, 11 predicted proteins | sample C_130625_EF_Meta_FD_87317 | JGI IMG/M metagenome (GOLD analysis project Ga0114959, IMG submission 87317) | Freshwater microbial communities from Lake Croche, Canada to study carbon cycling - C_130625_EF_MetaG | ecosystem: Environmental > Aquatic > Freshwater > Lake | place: Lake Croche, Canada...
CGGCGCAGTGTTGCTGGTCTTCACTGCGCTCAGTGGACTTGGACTTGGATGGATCGGAAACTTGGCCACGCCAGGAACCGTTCGCTCCTGGGCCGCTCCCTCAACAGGACTGGGAATGGCGGGCTACGAGTTGCTTCACATGATGGGCCTCGGGGTCTCCCAAGCCGGTGTGATCTCGGTCACCCGCCTTCTTGGTCTCGCACTCGCCGGAGTGATTGGGATTTGGCTCCTCAAAGAGTCTGATCGAATTGGGGAATTGAAAGCGCTCGGACTCACGCTGCTGGCCTTCGTGGTGCTCTCTCCCGTGGTGCAGCCTTGGTACCTGACCTGGGGTCTGATCCTGCTTGCTCCCGTGGCCGAAGGCCGTCTTCGGACACTGATCATTGGTCTTTCCGTGGTGTCGCCCTTCATTGGCCTGCCCGGCGGGCGAGAACTGGTGAATCAGCTTCTTCATGCTGATCCGATCATGCTGGCGGTCACGCTGCTCAGCTTGCTGGCCTTTGTCGTCGCACCGTTAGGCCGATGGACGGCCATTGGCAACCCCACACCCCTTGAGGTCTCCGCCCTTCAGGGCTGAAAATCCCAATTTCTTCAGCAATAGAGGGGTTTTCAGTCCAAAAGGCGCTCAAGAACGACGACATCGAGCCATCGGCCGTGCTTTCGGCCCACCTCGCGTTCAGTCCCCAGGATCTCGAAACCAAGCGATTCATGGAGTTTCACCGACCCCTCGTTATGGTCAACGATTCGGGCAATGACAGCGTGAAATCCCGCGCTCTGGCAGGCCTCGAGCAAATCAGTCATCAAGAGGCGGCCAATCCCACGGCCCCGGGCCTCTCGGGCCACGTACACCGAGGATTCCACGGTGGTCGTGTAGCCGGCCCGGTCCCGATAGGTGGAAACCGACGCATACCCGCCAAGGGGCTCATTTCGGGCCCCTTGAGGACCCACAACGCCCTCACCAATGGCCACCAGGGCAGGGTGGGGGCCTTGATGAGCGGTGATCCAGTCCTGCTGTTCAGCGAGATCTCGTGGATTCACGTCAAAGGTCACCGTGGTCTCGAGGACCTCGGGGTTGTAGATGGCCATCAGGGCCTCGGCGTCGCCGATTTCTACGGCTCGGGTATGCACGGTCCTCGATGCTAGGGGAGGGAGGGGTCTGGCCCGTGGTTCGGGGCCCGAAGCCCGGCTGGTGGAGGTGTCTCTCAGACGGGCTATCCTGATCGACCCGGCCATTTCGGTTTGGGAAAGTGCCCTTGTAGCTCAGTGGCAGAGCACCTCCATGGTAAGGAGGGGGTCGTGGGTTCAATCCCCACCGAGGGCTCTCCTGGCGGAGTAGCTCAGGTGGTCAGAGCACACGGCTCATAATCGTGGTGTCGCGGGTTCGAGTCCCGCCTCCGCTACCAGGTCAATTCGGCGTAAGGCCGGGAAACAGCGAAGAAGGAAGAACCCATGGCGAAGAACGAGAAGCGAGTCCAGGTCACTTTGGAGTGCCAGGACTGCAAGCGCCGGAACTACATCACGACCAAGAACAAGATCAACGACCGCGAGCGGATCGAGATGAATAAGTTCTGTCGTTTTGACCGGAAGCACACTCTCCACAAAGAGACCCGCTAGGAGCACCTCAGGGGCCAGTGCTAGCATTGGCATTCCCCTGATCTGGTGACCTCCGGCCCCCTGAGAGGGGGCCTCGGTGCGGGAAGCACACTGAGGGCAGTGGCTCAATTGGCAGAGCACCGGTCTCCAAAACCGGCGGTTGAGGGTTCGAGTCCCTCCTGCCCTGCTCTTCATTGGTGAAGACGCAAAGTACAGAGATTGATTCGGACAAGAGGGAAGACGTGAATCGCGAGCAGAAGCGCATGATGCAGCGCCAGGGCGCAGGGGCCGAGGCTTCTGTCGCGCAGCGACGCACGAGTGCAGCAACGCAGCGTCGCAACCAGCCGAAGAAGCAGCGGACCGGAATCCGTCAATTCTTCCGAGAGGTGCGCGAAGAGATGCGGCAGGTCTCATGGCCGACGCGTGCCGAGCTCATTAACTACACAGGCATCACCCTTTTTGTTCTTGTCCTTATGACGACCCTGATCTTCGGATTGAACTTCGGCTTCTCGAAGTTCGTCCTGTTCCTATTCCAGAAGTGATCGAGAGCGAGACGCTAATGACGATCGATAACGAATTCGCTGAGACTGAGGCCGTGAACGAGGTACTCGTCGCGGAAGAAACTGAGCTGGCGGTTGAGGCAGAGGTGATCGACGCTGTGGTCGCTGTCGAAGACGTCGTACTCGACGAAGTCATTGCTGATGACGAGGACGATGAGCCCGAGATCATCATTTTGAGTCCCTATGACCGTCCAGGTCGCTGGTACGTCGTGCATACGTACTCGGGGTACGAGAACAAGGTCAAGGGCAACCTTGAGAACAACATCAAGTCCCGCATGATGGAAGAGACGGTCCACGAGATCGTCATTCCCATGGAAGATGTGGTCGAGTTCAAGGGCGGCAAGAAAGTCACCGTTTCGAAGAAGGTCTTCCCCGGTTACATCCTCGTTCGCATGGACTTGGACGACGACAACTGGTCCGCTGTTCGTAATACGCCGGGTGTGACGGGGTTCGTTGGCTCGGGCACCAAGCCTGTGCCGCTGAGCCGCAAGGAAGTCGAGAACATCCTGCAGGTCGAGGTGATCGGCGGAGACGCTCCGGTGAACACCAAGCGCAGCCGTCCCCGCCTTGAGTACGAACTCGGTGAGACCGTGCGCGTCAAGGAAGGTCCGTTCGCTGATTTCTCTGGTCAGATCGACGAGATCAACGAGGACCAGCTCAAGCTCAAGGTGCTGGTGAATATCTTTGGTCGAGAGACACCAGTCGAGCTCGAATTCAGTCAGGTCGCAAAGCTCTAACCGAGCTCACACTCAATTTCGAAGGAAGAAGGAAACGAAATGGCACCCAAGAAGATTCTCGCAGTCGTGAAGATCCAGCTCGAGGCTGGTGGCGCAACGCCCGCGCCTCCAGTTGGTACGGCACTTGGTCCGCACGGTATTCAGACCATGGACTTCTGCAAGCAGTACAACGAGAAGACCGAGTCGATGCGCGGCACTGTGGTGCCGGTGGAGATCTCGATCTTCGAAGACCGTACGTTCAGTTTTATTCTGAAGACCCCGCCGACACCGGTGCTGCTGCGCCAGGCTGCTGGTCTTGCCAAGGGTTCCCAGACCGCTGGTCGTGAGACCGTCGGTTCAGTGACCGACGCCCAGGTGGCGGAGATCGCCCAAACCAAGATGCCCGACCTCAACACCAATGACCTTGAGCAGGCCAAGCGCCAAGTGGCCGGTACGGCCCGCTCAATGGGTCTGACGGTTGTTGGCTGAGCACGTTTACTCCGAGAGCACAAGGAAGCATCATGAGCCAGCACGGCAAGAAGTACATCGACGCCCTGAAGACCGTTGACCGCGAGGACGCCATTTCGGTGACTGACGCAGTGGCCAAGGTCAAGGGGTTGGCCACCGCCAAATTCGACGAGACCATTGAGCTCGCCGTTCGCCTCGGGGTGGACCCCCGGAAGGCTGACCAGATTGTCCGCGGGACGCTGTCGTTGCCCTCGGGTATCGGCCGAACGGTCCGTGTGGCCGTGGTGGCTGCTGGCGACGAAGCAACGAAGGCTCGTGAGGCCGGGGCAGACATGGTCGGCTCTGATGACCTCATCGCTGAGATGAGCGGCGGCATGCTCGACTTCGACATCCTCATCGCCACCCCTGACCTGATGGGCCAAGTGGGTACGTTGGGACGAGTTCTTGGGCCACGTGGACTCATGCCGAACCCCAAAACCGGAACAGTGACTCAGGACGTGGCCAAGGCCGTGACTGAGTTCAAGGCAGGGCGTATTGAATACCGCACCGACAAGGTGGGCAATATCCACGTTCCCGTGGGGAAGGCCTCTTTCTCACAGGCTGATCTTGAGGTCAACGTTCGAGCCGTCCTGGACGAGTTGAACCGTGCCAAGCCTGCATCGGCCAAGGGCCGGTTCATGCTTTCAGTCACCCTGAGTTCGACGATGGGCCCAGGCGTAAAGATCGACCCCAGCTTGAATCGTGAGGCCGACGAGCTCGTCGGCGCCTAGTCGCCTTGCCCGGGCCCTCGAGCCCGGGCTAAGGTCATTGGTCCTGCAGGTGGATCTTGATCTACCCGCCACAGAACGAAGAACCGACGCCAAAGACATCCGGTGCTCCGAAAGGGGCTCAAAGGGCAAGATTGCCCGCCTGACGAGGTGCCGATCCCAGATCCCCCAAGGGAAACTGGACGGTCCACTCGCCACCTGGATGCCTGCGGCTACCAAGCCCGGAAGAACCGGTGGAGGAAGTACGAGATGGACAACCCGAGGCCCGACAAGATCGCCGTTATCGACGAGGTACGTGAGCGCGTCGAAGAATCAAGCGCATCGGTAGTTGCTGAGTATCGCGGACTCACCGTGGCGCAAATGGCCGAGCTCCGCCGCAGCATGCGTGCCGCTGGTGGGGACTTCAAGGTTTTCAAGAACACCCTGGTCAAGCGGGCAATTGCTGGTACCAGCCACGAGTCCCTGAGCGAGTTGCTGAGTGGTCCTACCGGAATTGCCTTTATCCAGGGCGATATTTCGGCCGCAGCGAAGGCCCTGAAGACCTTTGCTGACGAGAACCCTGCCCTCGTTCTCAAGGGAGGTGTGTTCGAAGGCTCCCTTTTGGACACCGCCGCCCTCAAGGCGTTGGCCAGTCTCCCGAGCCGCGAGGTCATGCTGGCCAAGTTGGCGGGCTTGCTCCAGTCCCCGATGTCATCGCTGGCTGGGCTGATGAAGGCTGTCCCGCAGAGCTTCGCTTATGGCCTGCGCGCCCTGATCGACTCCATGCCCGCCGAAGCAGCCACTCCGGTTGCCGAGGCACCTGTCGAAGCCGAGGCCCCAGCTGAAGCTGAAGCCCCAGCTGAAGCTGAAGCCCCAGCTGACACCGAGGTCCCTGCAGAGGCCGAAGCGGTCGAAGAAGCCGAGGCACCCGCCGAGGAAACTCCCGCCGAGCCGGTCGCTGAGGCCGACGAGGCATAAGCCTTCAATTTCAACCGAAAACCACCAAATAATCGATAAACGAAAGGAAATACCATGGCAGGCAGCCTGACCAAGGACCAGATTCTCGACGGAATCGCCGAGCTCTCCGTCATCGAGCTCTCCGAGCTCCTGAAGGACTTCGAGGAGCGCTTCGGCGTGACTGCAGCCGCTCCGGTGGCCGTAGCCGCAGCTCCCGCAGCCGGTGGCGGCGATGCCGCAGCCGGTGGCGCCGAGGAGAAGAGCGAGTTCGACGTTGTTCTCACCGAGGCTGGTGACAAGAAGATCCAGGTCATCAAGGAAGTTCGTGCCCTCACGAGCCTCGGCCTCAAAGAGGCCAAGGACCTGGTCGACTCCGCTCCGAAGCCCGTTCTCGAGAAGGCTTCAAAGGACGACGCCGAGAAGGCAAAGGCTGCCCTCGAGGCCGCCGGCGCCACCGTCGAACTCAAGTAGTTCCGGACTGCCTCGTCGTTGGATCCTCCCCCCAGCCTCAGTGGCGGGGGGAGGGTCCTTGACGCCGGTCCGAACCCTCCCTAGGGTCTCGAACAGCACAGGTCCTCTGGGGCGCCTGCGGGATGCCCCGCAGGTCTCTATTGTGCTCTCCCCGATCCAAGGCTAGGATCACTAGGCCGTGGTATTCCTTTCAGGTCTCGACGCGTCCCCATGGGGGCATTTCGGGTTCTGAGGGTGATTCTCCGGCGCTCCCATCCGCTGCAATCGTTAGTTAGCCGTCCCCGAAATCACCCCACCAGGGAGGAGAAGACCGTTGTCGTCACGGTCCCACAGCCCCGAGCGCGTCTCGTTTGCCAACATCGAGGAGGCATTGCCTCTGCCGGATCTGATCGCCATTCAGCGCGACAGTTTCCAGTGGTTCCTCGACAACGGCATCAAGGAAGCCTTCCAGGACATCAGTCCTATTGAGGACTTCACCGGTCGACTCAGCCTTGAGCTCGAGTTCGATCCGAAGGATTCTGACCTGCGTCCGCCGCCGAAGTTCACGGTGGAGGAATGCAAAGAGAAGGACATGACCTACTCAGCGCCGGTCTTCGTGCGCTCACGGTTCATGAACGCCGACACCGGCGAAATCAAGGAGCAGACGGTCTTCATGGGGGACTTCCCCCGGATGACCGACCGCGGCACCTTTGTCGTCAACGGCACCGAGCGTGTTGTTGTTTCGCAGTTGGTGCGTTCGCCTGGCGTGATCTTTGCGCCTGGGCGCGACGCGAAGACGCTCTTCACCGGCACCATTCACCCGTATCGCGGTGAGTGGATCGAGTTCGACATTGAGAACAAGCCCAACCGTGACGTCACTGCTGGTACGCGGGTCGCGCGGAAGCGTCGCCTCTCACTCTTCGTCCTGCTTCGTGCACTTGGCTTCGAAGATGAGGCGTTCTACGACCGCTTCGTTCGTCACTTCGACTTCCTCGAAGGCCAGTGGGCCAAGGAAGAGGGAACCATCGCTTCGCAGTCCGATGCCCTGCTTGAGATCTACAAGCGCGCACGTCCAGGTGAGCCCCTCAGTGCTGAGTCAGCTCGCCAGTACTTCGAGAACGCGTTCTTCAACCCGAAGCGCTACGACCTGACCCGAGTTGGTCGCTACAAGCTTGACCGCAAGCTTGGGCCGGAGATTGACAAGATCGAGGACATCCTCGGTGTCAAGCTTGAGCGTCCCGAGCCCGGTCAGGGAACCCTGAGCCGTGGCGAGATCCTGGCAGCCAGCACGTACATGCTGCACCTTGCCAAGTACATGAGCGCGGACGAGACCAGTTACCGCATCGATGACCAGGACCACTTCGCTAACCGCCGCATCCGCAGCGTGGGCGAACTGATCCAGAACCAGGTTCGCGTTGGTCTTTCTCGTATGGAGCGTGTCGTGCGTGAGCGCATGAGCACCCAAGACGTCGAGGCGATTACGCCGCAGACCTTGATCAACATTCGCCCCGTGGTGGCTGCGGTCAAGGAGTTCTTCGGTACCTCGCAGCTCAGTCAGTTCATGGACCAGAACAACCCACTGTCGGGTTTGGCTCACAAGCGTCGTCTTTCGGCCCTTGGGCCGGGTGGTCTTTCTCGTGAGCGCGCTGGCTTCGAAGTCCGAGACGTTCACTCGTCTCACTACGGCCGTATGTGCCCGATCGAAACCCCTGAAGGTCCAAATATCGGCCTGATCGGTTCGCTCGCCACCTACGCACGAGTCAACGACTACGGCTTCATTGAGACCCCGTACCGCAAGGTGAACAAGGGCCGTGTCACCGAAGAGGTCGTGTACCTCGCCGCTGACGAAGAAGAGCGCTACATCATCGCCCAGGCGAATGCCCGGACCGACGACAAGGGCAACTTCCTTGACGACCGCGTCTTGGTGCGCCGTGGACCTGCAGGTACTGGCCTGCGCATGGGTTCAGCGAACTCCTCCTACGGCACCACTTCTGAGATTGACTTCGTGCCGCCGGCAGAGGTTGACCTCATCGACGTCTCCCCGAAGCAGATTATTTCGGTTTCGACTGCACTGATCCCCTTCGTCGAGCACGACGACGCCAACCGTGCACTCATGGGCGCCAACATGCAAAAGCAGGCGGTGCCGCTGGTCGTGCCTGAAGCGCCGTACATCGGTACTGGCATTGAAGCTCGTGCCGCTCGTGACGCAGGCGACGTGGTCATCTCCGAAGGCGAAGGCACGGTCACCGACGTGAACGGCGACCACATCGTGGTCGAGTACAAGTCGGGTCAGAAGGATCGCAACGGAGCGGCACTGGGCAAGCGGACGTACCGCCTGGCCAAGTTCCGTCGCTCTAACCAGAACACCTGCATCAACCAGCGTGCGCTCGTTGACTCTGGTGACACGGTTGGCCTTGGTGATCTTCTGGCTGATGGCCCCTCCACCCACAACGGTGAATTGGCACTGGGCAAGAACCTGCTCGTGGCGTTCATGCCGTGGGAGGGCTACAACTACGAAGACGCCATCATCCTTTCTGAGCGTCTCGTCCGCGATGACGTGCTGACCTCAATTCACATCGAAGAGCACGAAATCGATGCTCGTGACACCAAGCTCGGTGCCGAGGAAATCACCCGAGACATCCCGAACCTCTCTGAGGAGATCCTCGCTGACCTTGACGACCGTGGCATCATCCGTGTCGGCGCTGAGGTTGGCCCTGGCGACGTACTCGTCGGCAAGGTCACTCCTAAGGGTGAAACGGAGCAGACCCCTGAAGAGCGTCTTCTTCGGGCCATCTTCGGTGAGAAGGCTCGTGAAGTTCGTGACACCTCGCTGAAGGTGCCGCACGGTGAATCGGGCAAGGTCATCGACGTCCGCGTGTTCAACCGCGAAAATGGCGATGAGCTTCCCCCAGGCGTTAACGAGTTGGTCCGTGTCTACGTGGCGCAGAAGCGCAAGATTTCCGAGGGTGACAAGCTCGCCGGACGCCACGGCAACAAGGGCGTTATCTCCAAGATCTTGCCGGTCGAAGATATGCCGTTCCTTGCTGACGGTACTCCCGTCGACATCATCTTGAACCCCCTTGGTGTTCCTTCTCGAATGAACGTCGGTCAGGTTCTTGAGTCGCACCTTGGCTACGCCGCTCGCTATGGCTGGAAGGGCATCGAGGTCAATGACGGTGTTGGTACCTCGGGCAAGCCCGACGGTGCGAACCGCAAGACTCGCCCCCGCACCACGCCAGCAGCCTGGGTTTCGACTCCTGCCTTCGACGGTGCCCACTGGGACGAGGAAGACGAAGCTGGTCGTCACCCGACGATCCAGAACATCTTCCGCGAGCTCAACTCGGACTCCGCTGACGGAAACGTTCAGATTGGTGACAACGGAAAGGTGCAGCTCTTCAACGGCCGCACCGGTGAGGCCTATGACAACCCGATCTCGGTCGGCTTCGTCTACATCCTCAAGCTGGCTCACCTTGTTGATGACAAGATCCACGCCCGTTCCACTGGTCCGTACTCGATGATCACCCAGCAGCCCCTCGGTGGTAAGGCACAGTTCGGTGGCCAGCGCTTCGGTGAAATGGAAGTGTGGGCCCTTGAGGCCTATGGCGCGGCCTACGCACTCCAGGAGCTGCTCACTATCAAGTCCGACGATGTCTTGGGCCGAGTGAAGGTCTACGAGGCCATTGTGAAGGGCGAGAACATTCCTGAGCCGGGCATCCCTGAGTCATTCAAGGTGCTCATCAAGGAAATGCAGTCGCTGTGCCTCGATGTTGAGGTCCTCAACGATGAAGGTCAGCAGATCGAGATGGCAGAAATTGACGAGGACGTCTTCCGTGCCGCCGAGGAGTTGGGGATTGACATCTCCCGCCCCGAGCGTGGTTCCGATGAAGAAGACGCCCGCCGTCTGGCAGAGAGGAACTTGGTCCGATGAGCAAGCTTGATGTGAACACGTTCGATCAGCTTCGGATCGGTTTGGCCACTGCGGATTCGATCCGCGGGTGGTCGAACGGTGAGGTCAAGAAGCCTGAGACGATTAACTACCGCACGCTTCGTCCTGAGAAGGACGGACTCTTCTGCGAGAAGATCTTCGGTCCTACCAAGGACTGGGAGTGCTATTGCGGCAAGTACAAGCGGGTGCGATTTAAGGGAATTATCTGCGAGCGCTGTGGCGTTGAGGTAACCCGGTCCAAGGTCCGCCGTGAGCGGATGGGCCACATCGAGTTGGCTGCTCCCGTTGTCCACATTTGGTATCTCCGTGGCACCCGCTCATGGTTGGCCTACCTCCTCATGGGTACTGAGCCCCGCGAGGAGCTCAAGGCCAAGCAGCTTGAGAAGGTCATCTACTTCGCTGCCAACCTGGTCACCTGGGTTGACGAGGACAAGCGTCATGCGGATCTTCCTGAGCTCGAGACCGAGCTCCGCGAAGAGATCGCTGATATCGAGAAGAAGCGCGATCTTGATGTCGACCGTAAGTTCAAGGCCATTGAGGCTGAGCTCACCGAGATGGAGAAGGAGGGCGCCAAGGACACTGAGGTCAACGCCCGCCGCCGTCAGGCTGAGAAGGAACTAGCCGCCATTCGTGAGCGTTCTGATGAGGAAATCGACATTGCTAACCGGTCACTGGCCGAGTTCAAGTCGCTGCACTCACGCAAGATCATTGAAGACGAGCTCCTGTGGCGTGAACTCAAGATTCGCTATGAGGACTACTTCGAAGGCGGCATGGGCGCTGAGACGATTACGTCGCTCATCGACCGTATCGACTTTGACGCTGAGGAGATCAAGCTTCGCGAGATGGTGGAGGCCGCTGATGGCCGGAAGCCTCTCTCGGCTCAGCGCCGTCAAAAGGCCATCAAGCGTCTCAAGATTGTTTCGGCCTTCAACCGTCGTGACGATCACGGTCGCCGGATCAATGACCCGGCCGCCATGGTGCTTGGTGCAGTTCCGGTCATCCCGCCGGACCTGCGTCCGATGGTCCAGCTCGATGGTGGTCGTTTTGCCACCTCAGACCTCAATGACCTTTACCGTCGCGTCATCAACCGCAATAACCGTCTGAAGCGACTGCTTGACCTCGGGGCTCCCGAGATCATCGTGAACAACGAGAAGCGCATGCTTCAAGAAGCTGTTGACGCGCTGTTTGACAACGGCCGTCGTGGCCGTCCTGTCACGGGTCCGGGCAACCGCCCGCTCAAGTCACTTTCCGACATGCTCAAGGGCAAGCAGGGCCGGTTCCGCCAGAACCTGCTCGGCAAGCGCGTGGACTACTCCGGCCGTTCGGTCATCGTGGTGGGCCCAAACCTGCTGCTTCACCAGTGCGGGTTGCCCAAGTTGATGGCACTCGAGCTCTTCAAGCCCTTCGTCATGAAGAAGCTTGTCGACAAGGAACTGGCGCAGAACATCAAGTCGGCCAAGCGTATGGTCGAGCGTCGTAAGCCCCAGGTCTGGGACGTGCTCGAAGACGTAATCCGGGAGCACCCGGTGCTGCTGAACCGTGCACCGACCCTTCACCGCCTTGGTATTCAGGCGTTCGAACCGGTGCTGGTTGAGGGTAAGGCCATTCAGGTCCACCCACTCGTTTGCACCGCGTTCAATGCCGACTTCGACGGCGACCAGATGGCAGTCCACCTTCCGCTGTCGGCGGAAGCGCAGGCAGAAGCACGCGTGCTGATGCTGAGTGCCAACAACATCCTCTCGCCGGCAACAGGTCGTCCGATCACGGTTCCTTCGCAGGACATGGTCTTTGGTGCGTACTACCTGACGCTTCAGGTTGATGGTGCAAAGGGTGAGGGTCTTATCTACCGTCACATCTTTGAGATCGAGGCTGCCGTTGACGCTGGTGACGTGGATCTTCACGCCAGCATCGTGCTGCGTCCCGAGTCGGACTCTGTGCTTGGCGACAAGTTCCGTGCCGCAGGGGTCGCTGAGGACAACTTCTCATTGGTAACCACGCCTGGACGCGTTCTCTTTAATGAGGGCCTGCCTGGTGAGTTCCGCTTCGTGAATGAGTTGATCTCGAAGCGTACGACCGCCATCGGCGTGCTTGTCGAGGAGCTCAGCGCAGGCTGGGGTCGTAAGCAGGTTGCTGAGTCGCTGGACCGCATCAAGGCCATGGGCTTTCGCTATGCGTCCAAGTCGGGTCTCACCATTTCAATCGCCGACGTTCAGACTCCGCCCGAGAAGGCGGCCATTCTGGACCGGTATGAAAAGGAAGCCGAGAAGGCAGAAACCCAGTACAAGCGAGGCATAATCACTGACGACGAGCGTCGCCAGAAAGAAGTCGAGATTTGGACGTCAGCCAACTCTGAGGTTGGTCGGGCGATGGAAGCGAACCTCGAGACCTTCGAGTTCAACCCTCTGAACATGATGGTGGACTCGGGCGCTCGTGGTAACGCCCAGCAGATCCGCCAAATTGCTGGCATGAAGGGCCTTGTGTCCAACCCGCGTGGAGAAATGATTCCCCGCCCGATTAAGTCCTCCTTCCGTGAGGGTCTCTCGGTGCTGGAGTACTTCATCTCGACACACGGTGCCCGGAAGGGTCTTGCTGACACGGCGCTTCGTACCGCTGACTCGGGGTACCTGACTCGTCGACTCGTCGACGTTGCCCAGGAGCTCATCATTCGAGTGGAGGACTGCGAAACAAGCCGTGGTATCTGGATCGAGAACCTTGTTCCTGACACCGCTGGCAAGCGCTCCTATCTCGAGACTCGCCTTTCAGGTCGCCTCCTTGCCGATGGCATCAAACTCGCCGATGGCACGTCCATCCCGGCAGGGGAGATGCTTACCGACGAGCAGGTCTACGCCATTCGAGACGATGCCGGTATTGACAAGGTTCGCGTGCGTTCCACGCTGACCTGTGAAGCCAATCAGGGTATCTGCATCGCTTGCTACGGCCAGTCGCTTGCCACCGGCAACCTCATCGAACTCGGTGAGGCCGTTGGTGTCATCGCTGCGCAGTCCATTGGTGAGCCGGGTACCCAGCTCACGATGCGTACCTTCCACGCCGGTGGTGTGGCAGGGTCCGACATTACCCACGGTCTGCCCCGCGTCGTTGAACTCTTCGAAGCTCGCACTCCTAAGGGTGCAGCGGTTCTGGCTCACCACTCAGGTGTGGTTCGGGTCGAGGAAGAAGAGGCCGGTCGGGTCATCACCGTCGTCGCTGACGATGGCATCGAGCAGGTTGAGACTGTGCCGCTTCGTGCGCACCTTGAGGTCATCAATGGCCAGGAGATCGCTGCTGGCGATGCCTTGGTCGAAGGGCCGAAGGACCCCAAGGAACTCCTTGAGGTTCGTGGTGAGCGAGAGACGCAGCAGTACTTGGTCGAAGAGGTTCAGAAGGTTTACCGTGATCAGGGTGTGTCGATCCACGACAAGCACATTGAGTTGATCGTGCGCCAGATGCTCCGTCGACGCAATGTTGCCGAGCCTGGTGACAGCCCGTTCCTCCCCGGCCAGCAGGTCGACGCTGCGGTCTACGTAGACGTCAACCGGGAGTTGGTTGCTGAGGGCAAGCGCCCCGCAGAGGCTCGGATCGAGCTGATGGGTATCACCAAGGCTTCGCTGGCCACCGATTCGTGGCTCTCGGCCGCCTCCTTCCAAGAGACGACCCGAGTTCTCACCGAGGCAGCCATTGAGGGACGCTCCGACAACCTTTACGGGCTCAAGGAGAACATCATCATCGGCAAGCTCATCCCGGCAGGTTCGGGCATGGAGGACTACCGCACGATCCGTCTCGATCTGCCTGACGCTGAGCCCCTCATGGCCTACGGCCACGAAGAGGACGACTTGGCAGCCTGGCTCCTTGAGGGTTTCGAAGGTACGGACGAATCTCTTGAGATTGGTGCATCGTGGACGGGCGAGGCCCCAACCCAAGATGAGAACGATCTCAGCGGAGGCGCACCAGCCAGCGCCTAAGACATCGTTTCTGCGACACGCCCCCAGCGGATTCTCGCTGGGGGCTTGCCGTGGGACTACCGGGACCCCTAGGATGATCAATCCTTGCGTCGGGGTCTTCTCCGGTTCGCAAAGCAAGTTTCCAAGAATTTCCACCAGAAATACCCAGACAAGAGGTACGTGTGCCCACGATTGAGCAGTTGGTCCGCAAGGGCCGTCAGGCGAAGACGTCAAAGACGAAGACCCCAGCCCTGAAGGGCGCGCCCCAGCGGCGTGGGGTGTGTACTCGCGTCTATACGACCACCCCGAAGAAGCCGAACTCGGCCCTGCGGAAGGTTGCCCGTGTGCGTCTGACCTCAGGTGTTGAAATCACGGCATATATCCCTGGTGTCGGCCACAACCTCCAGGAGCACTCAATCGTGCTTGTGCGTGGAGGTCGTGTGAAGGACCTTCCTGGTGTTCGTTACAAGGTGATCCGCGGCGCGCTGGACACTTCGGGTGTGCGTGACCGTGCACAGGCTCGTTCCCGCTATGGCGCCAAGAAGGAAGGCTAGTCATGCCCCGTAATGGCCCCGCTCCCCGCCGCGAGCTTGCTCCGGACCCCGTGTACCGCTCAGTGCTGGTGACTCAGGTGACCAACAAGGTTCTTTCACGAGGGAAGCGCACTATCGCAGAGCGCATCGTCTACACCGCCCTCGACAC
>Ga0114959_10002791_pt1 | contig 14073 bp, 18 predicted proteins | sample C_130625_EF_Meta_FD_87317 | JGI IMG/M metagenome (GOLD analysis project Ga0114959, IMG submission 87317) | Freshwater microbial communities from Lake Croche, Canada to study carbon cycling - C_130625_EF_MetaG | ecosystem: Environmental > Aquatic > Freshwater > Lake | place: Lake Croche, Canada...
GGCGGTGGGGAATAGCAAGAGGCCGGACCAGCCCACAAACACGAAGCGGTCGCGCTTAAGCCAGTCATCGAGGACGTCGAACCATCCCCGGCCTGCCGGCGCCCGCCCTACAGCAATCGTCATCGGAGAGATGCGCGAGGGAATCCCCGCTGAGAGGTCGGTTACCGCGCGATCGTAACAACGTTTACCTGGCTACTGAGGCAAATGGAAATGGGCTGAAATCCTTTGGCATCAAAGGGTTCTAAGTATTTATTCATAATTGACATTTTCCTGCCAGGCCCCGTTCCGGCAGGATGCCAGCTGTTCTTACCGGGCTACCCATGGCCGACCCCATTGACCAGCAGGTGCTTGGTTCCCGCCGGCTGTCCAATCTGCTGATGGCAGTGTTGGTGTCTATCGGTGGCCTGGGCTTCCTGCTCACCAGTGCCTCCAGTTATTTCGGCAAGGACCTGTTGCCGGTGGGGCACCCCGCTGCGCTGGTTTGGGTGCCCCAGGGCCTAGTGATGGGCGCCTATGGCATCGCCGCCGTGCTGCTGGCCAGTTATCTCTGGGCTGTTATTGGCATAGACGTGGGTGCCGGCAGTAATTATTTCGATAAGGGGGCCGATGCAATCACAATCCGCCGCCGTGGTTTCCGCCAGCTGATTAGTTTCACGATTCCTTGCACTGAGGTGCTCTCGGTGAAGGTGGAGGTGCGTGATGGCCTCAACCCCCGCCGCCGCCTCGCCCTCAAGTTGCGCGGTCGCCGGGATCTGCCCCTTACCCAGGTGGGCGAACCGGTGGCCCTATCTGAACTGGAACGCAGTGGTGCCGAGCTGGCCCGTTACCTCGGGGTGCCCCTGGAGGGCGTATGAACTGGCCCCAATGGTTGGTGCGATTTGCAGGCACCCTGGGCCTATTGGCGGCCCTAGGGCTTTTGCCTGCTTGCACTGCGCCCGCCGCCCATAGCGATCTCGGCTGTGGCCAGAGCTCGGTCCCTTGCCTACAGGGGTCGGCCCGGGTGCTGCTAACCACTGCTAAGGGCAAGGTGCTGATCGAGCTAGATGGCAAGGATGCCCCCCTAACCGCCGGCAATTTCCTTGATCTGGTGCGGCGTGGTGCCTACACAAATACTGTTTTTCACCGGGTGGTGAAGGATCCCACCCCCTTTGTGGTCCAGGGCGGGGACCCCCAAAGCAGTCAAGCGAATGTGCCGGTGAGTCAGTACGGCTCTGGCAATTTTCTGGATCCAGCCAGTGGTGCCCCGCGCTATATCCCCTTGGAGGTGAAATTTAAGAACGAAGCCAGCCCCAGGTATGGCACGCCCCTGAGCGGCGCCCGGGTTAGTGAGCAGTTGGCCCTGCCCCACCTCCGGGGCTCGGTGGCCATGGCCCGCTCCCAGGATCCAAACTCGGCCAGTGCCCAGTTCTATATCGCCCTCAATGATCTACCGGAATTGGACGGCCGCTATGCCGTTTTTGGCCATGTGATCGAAGGGATGCCCGTGGTTGATCAGATCAGCCAGGGGGAACGGCTGCTCAAGGCCGCAGTGGTGAAGCCCTAGGCCCGCCTTCAGCTCAGGCGGGCACGTGGGAATCGGAGCTGAGTAGTTTCAGTAGTTCCGAATTAACCCCTGAGGCCCGTTGCAAGGCCACCTTGCCGGTGCGGGCGATTTCGAGAATGCCGAAGGGGCGCAGTAGCTGCTCCAGGGCCACCAGCTTGCCGGGGTCGCCCACCACCTCGAGGGTGAGGGCCTCATCGGCCACATCCACCACTTTGGCGCGGAATACCTGCACCAGATCAAATACGGCCCCGCGGGTTTCGCTGTTGGCTTTCACCTTCAACAGCATTAACTCCCGTTCCACCGCAGGGATTGTGGAGAGGTCGATCACCTCCAACACATTCACCAATTTGAGCAGTTGCTTAGTCATCTGCTCCAGCACGCGGTCATCGCCGCCCACCACCATGGTGAGCCGCGATACACCGCCCTGTTCCGTGGGACCCACGGCCAGACTTTCGATGTTGTAACCGCGCCTGGCAAACAGGCCTGAAATCCGGCTCAAAGCGCCGGATTCATCTTCCACTAACACCGAAAGGGTGTGCTTCATTGCCTCACCAGGGCCCCGCCAAACCTACGCGCCGGTGGGCGGTTGCCGCAGCCAGCGCAGCAGCACCCGGTTGAACTGTTCGGGATCCTCGTCGTGGGGGCAATGGCCGAGCTCCTCCAGCCATTCCAATTGGCAGAGGCCGGCGGGGGCCCGTTGCAGCACCTGCTGGGCAATGGCAGGGGGCACCAGCCTGTCCTGGCGGCCCCAAAGCAGTAGCAACGGCTGGCTTAGGCGCGGCAGCAGGGCCGGGGCGGTGGCCTGGGCGGGCCGCAGCCCCATGCCCCGCACCATGCCGGCCAGGGCGCGGGCGGCGGTGGGGCGGCTGGCGGGCCGTTGAATTAAGCGGATCAGCTCGGCGTCGATGCGGTGGGGGCGGTGGTACGCGCTACCAATGCCAAGCCGTAGGGGCCAGGGCTGGCGCAGCAGGGCCACCAGGGGCCGCAACGGCACCAGCCAGGTGAAGAATTTCACCAGCCAGCGGTGCAGGCGCCGTCGCCAGGGGGCCCGCCGCCGGCGTAGGGGCAGCAGCAGGGTGGGATCCGGCAGAGGGGCAGCCACCAGGGCCTGCACCAGCTCCGGGGCAAATACGGCGGTGGTGAGGGCCACCAGGCCGCCAATGGAATTGCCCACCAGCACCGCCGGGGCCTGCACCACCTCCCGCAGGAAGTGCTGTAACTGGCGGCTCCAGAGGCGGTTGTCTAGGGGGATGCCGGGCTGGTCCGACTGGCCAAACCCGAGCAGGTCGATGGCATAAACGCAATAACCGGCTTCGGCCAGGCCCCCGGCGTTCTGGCGCCAATGGCCGCTGGCTGCCCCAAAACCATGGATCAGCACTAGCGCTGGCCCCCCTGCCGGCCCAAGCCGCCGCCAGTGGCAACGCCAACCCTCAAACTGACAACTGCTGTGTTCCCCCCAGTCGCTGCCGAACGACCGCTGCTCAAGGGGGAGCGTTAGGGGGGGAAGGGGGCGGGTAACGGCAATGCAAGCGAACCTCTCTCACTATTGCGAAGCCGGGGCCTCGGTGGAGCTGGGCTCGGGGTTTTTTCGGGCGGATTCCCGGCCAGCCCGAGATTTTGGCGTGCTGCTGCTGCGTTGGCTGGGCCATGGGCCCCCCCCCTCCCAACCCCTGACGGTGCTGGATGGGCTGGCCGGTTGCGGCATTCGCAGCCTGCGCTATGGCCTTGAGGCCAGGGCCACGGCGGTTTGGGCCAATGATGCCGATCCAGATCGCCTGCCCCTGCTCCAAAAAAACCTGGCCCCCCTGGGGGCCCAAGGGGTGAGCCTGCATTGCACGGCGCTCACCATTCAGAAACTGCTGGCCCAGCTCTTGCTGGAAGAGCGGCGCTTTGACCTGGTGGATCTCGATGGCTTTGGGGCGGCCACGGCCCTGGTGCCGGCGGCCCTGGAGGCGGTGCGCTTCGGCGGCATTCTTTACCTGGCTAGCACCGATGGCCGTTCCTTCACCGGCCACGACCGCGCCGCGGCGGTGCGGCGGCTGGGGGCAGCGGTGCGGGCCCAACCCTGCAGCTGGGAATTGGCCCTACGCCTGCAGTTGGGGGCGATCGCCCGGGCGGCCTGGAGCCTGGGGCGTGGGGTGGAGCCATTGCTCAGTTTCAGTGAGGGCCGCACCTTTCGCACCGCCGTGCGGGTCACCCGTCAGCCTGCCGCCGCTGAGGAGTTGCAGTTGGGCTTCCAGGCCTACTGCCACCGCTGCGGTAACCACTGGGGCCAACCGCTGCTGCGCTGGAAGGGCTTGGGCCCCTGCAGCTGTGGGGCCGCGCCGGTGTTGAGCGGACCGCTGTGGCGGGGGCCCCTCCAGGCGCCAGCGTTGTTGCTGGAGGCCCAGGCCCTGGAGGATCCCCAGCGGCCGCTGCTGGCGCCGGCGGCCCAGGGGCTCTGGCGGCGGCTGGTGGCCGATGCCGGCCTGCCGCCGGAGGCCACGGCCCTGGCCGACCTGGGGCGGCAGCTGGGGGGTGGCCCACCGCCATTGACGGCCCTGCTGGCGGCCCTACGCCAGGCCGGTTGGCAGGCCAGCGCCAGCGGGGTGCAACCGCAGCAGTTTCGCTGCGACGCCCCCTGGCCGGAGCTGGTGGCCATCGGGGCCGGGCTCCGGCGGCAACCCGGCGACCGATAAGCTGCCTTCACTGCGCCTGCTTTCCATGGCTTCGGAGATCTTTGGCATCGCTGCGATCTTCTGGGTTCTTATCCCTTTAGGCCTCGCCGCTGGTGCCCTGCTGCTCAAGGTCCAGGGGGACTGAGCTGGCGCGTTAATGACCCCAGGTCCCTAGGCTCCTCTTCGCTTGAAGGGGCCCATGCAGGTTCTGGTGCTCGGTGGAACGGGAACCCTCGGAAGACAAGTAGCCCGGAGGGCCTTGGATGCTGGCCACCGGGTGCGTTGCCTGGTGCGTTCGCCCCGCAAGGCAGCCTTCCTGCAGGAGTGGGGCTGTGAGCTCACCCGGGGCAATTTGCTTCAGCCAGACTCCCTTGCCTACGCCCTGGAGGGCCAGGAGGCGGTGATTGATGCCGCCACGGCTCGGCCCACCGACAGCGAAAGCGTTTACCGCATCGACTGGGACGGCAAGCTCAATCTCCTTAACGAATGCCGCCGGGCGGGCCTGCAGCGGTTCGTGTTTGTGTCCCTGCTGGAGGCGGAACGGTTTCGTTCCGTGCCCTTGATGGACATCAAGTACTGCACTGAGCAGTTGCTGGCGGATTCCGAGCTTGATTACACAATCCTGCGCAGCTGTGCCTTCATGCAGGGGGTGATCGGTCAGTTTGCAATCCCTGTGCTGGAAAGCCAAACCGTATGGGTGAGCGGCAGTTCTACGCCGATTGCATATATGAATACCCAAGATTTGGCCCGCTTTGCCGTGGCAGCCCTTGGGCGGCCTGAAACCAGCCGTGGCAGTTTCCCAGTGGTTGGTCCTAGGGCCTGGAATAGCGGTGAAGTGGTGCAGTTATGTGAACGCTTCAGCAGCAGGGAAGCCCGGGTGATTCGGGTGCGGCCCCTGTTCATCAAGTTGATGCAGAGTTTTGCCGCCTTCTTTGAGCCAGGGGTAAACGTGGCCGAACGTCTTGCCTTTGCTGAGGTCACCGGTGGGGGGTTGAGCCTCGATGCCCAGATGGAGGAAAGCTATGCCGCTTTTGGCCTCGATCCCGCTGAAACCACTGGCTTGGAGGCCTACCTCAAGGAGTACTACAGCAGCATTCTCAAGCGCCTGCGCGAGATGGAGGCCGACCTCGATAAGGACGCCAAGAAGAAGCTGCCCTTTTAGTTGTCGGTTGGGGGGAACAATGGGCAAAACCAGTTCCCCATCACCCCATGGCCATTGCCCAGATCAAAAACTTGCAGCGGCGCCTCACAAACCTGGAGCAGGAGGCCACCAGCGAGTTGGACCGTGTCTGTGGCAACAACCTCTGGGCCAGCGTTGGCCCTGATGTAATCGATGCCATCGAGAACCCCGCTGACCGGGCCAGGGCCAACTATTACTACGGCCAACTACAAACCGTGCGCGAGTTGCAGGACGCCCTCGGTTGAGCGAATTATTGGCTTAGGTACCTAGCAATCGCCCCAGGCGCCGCTCCTCCTCGCCATTGACCAAGCGCCACTGGCCAGGGGCCAGCCCCTCCAGATCCAAGGGGGGGGCCCCATCCATCAGGTCTAAGGCCACCCGCAGCAGCCTCAGGGTGGGGAAGCCCACCGCCGCGGTCATCCGTCGCACCTGGCGGTTGCGGCCCTCCCGCAGTTCCAGCTCCAACCAGCTGGTGGGCACCGTGAGCCGGTGGCGGATAGGGGGATCCCGTTCCCCCAGCTGGGCCACCGCCGCCGGGGCCAGGGCCCGGGCCCTGGCCGGTCGGGTGGGTCCGTCCTTGAGCAGCAGACCTTTGCTCAGCCCCCCTAGGGCCGCTGGGCCCACCAGCCCTTCCACTTGCACCCAGTAGCGACGCCAGTGGCCCCAGCGGGGATCAGTGAGCCGTTGCTGCAGCTTGCCCTGGGCCGTGAGTACCAGAAGGCCTTCACTGTCGCCATCAAGGCGGCCGGCGGCATAAACCCCAGGCACTGGCACCAGGGGGGCGAGGCAGCCCCAGCGGCTTCCCGGTTCGGGGCTGAACTGGCTCAGCACCCCGTAGGGCTTGTGCAGCAGCAGGGTGGGGGGGGCTGGAGCCGCCATCGCCTTAAAATGAATAACAACTGTTGATCTGGCCCCATCCCTGCATGATTGAAACCTCTGGTGTGATTGAGAAAGAGCAGGGGAACGGGTTCTATCTGGTCACTCTGGAGCAACCGGCCGGCCACCAATGCCTTTGTCGAGCCGCCGGCAAGCTCACTAAATTCCGGATCAAATTGTTGGCTGGCGACAAGGTGCTGGTTGAGATCAGTCCCTATGACCTCACCCGCGGTCGGATTACCTACCGGGAACGAAATGCCTCCGCCCCCGGCGGTCGCCCCCCCGGCGGCGGCAACCGCCCCGGCGGCCCCCGTCGCCGTTAGGGCTCTCGGCTTGGGCCCCTGGCTTACAGGAGCGCTTCTATGGCAGCTTTCACGGTGCTGCGTTGCTGCACCCCGCGCCACTGCTGTTTTAGTTCCTTCCCAAAGAAAAGTTGCACGGTGGGGGTACCCGTAACCCCTGCCTGGCTAGCGATCTCCGGATCGGTTTCCAGGTTGATCTCCACCCCCTGGGCTGCCCCCTCCAATTCGTTTAGTACCCGCTTTAGTTGCGGCTTAAACACGTGGCAGGGGCCGCAGCTGGGGGAGGTGTAAACCACCAGCAACGGCTTGGGGCTGTCGTGATAAAGCTTGCGCAGGGCGTAGCTGCCCCCCTGCCAAAGGGCATTGGCATCGAAATCGTTTTCCGTGGTGGTGGCCGTTTCCACTGGTAAGTCCGCCGCCACGGGATCCACCGGCTGGCGATCCACGGTCACCGCCAGGTTGTGCTCACTGAGCCAACGTTCCGCCGCCAGGGCCGCCTGGCAGCCGCTGGCCGCGGCGGTGATCGCCTGGCGCCATTCGTGGTCGGCCACATCCCCGGCGCCATAGACCCCCCCAAGGCTGGTGGCCGGGGAACCCGGTTGGGTGAGCAGGTAGCCATTGGCATCAAGCTCCAGTTGGCCGCGCAGCAGGCGGGTATTGGGCGTGTGGCCGATGGCATAGAACAGCCCCCGCACCGCCAGGGTTTCGGCGGCGGCCCCTTCCCCATCGATTAATTGCAGCCCTTCCAGCCAGCCATCGCCGCTAAAGCCGGCGATCTGGCGATTCCAATGCACCGTTATCTGGGGGTTGGCCAATACCCGATCGGCCATGGCCCGGCTGGCCCGTAGTTCCTGGCGGCGCACGATTAGATGCACCTTGCTGCCGTATTTGGTGAGATAAACGGCCTCTTCACAGGCGGAATCCCCGCCCCCCAGCACCGCCAGCTGCTCATGGCGGAACTGGGGGGTGGCACCGTCACAGATGGCGCAGGCACTGATGCCTTTGTTCCAATAGTTCTCTTCCCCGGCGATCTGTAGCCGGTTGGCGCTGGCGCCGGTGGCGATGATTAATGAGTGGGTGCTGATGGTTTGGCCTTCCACCTGCAGCCGATAGGGGCGCTCGGACAGGTCGATGGCTTCAGCATCGGCTTCGATCAGCCGAGTGCCCCAACGCACCGCCTGGGCTTGCATGCGATCCATCAGCTCCGGGCCAAGGATGCCGTCTGGGAAGCCCGGGAAGTTTTCCACATGGGTGGTGGTCATCAGTTGACCACCGGGGATGCCGCCGTCTTGGTAGCCGGTGATTAGCAGCGGGTTCAGGTTGGCCCGGGCGGCGTAGAGCGCTGCGGTGTATCCGGCGGGGCCAGAACCAACCACCACAAGGTTTTCGATGGCTCCGGACGCTCCCATGGCAGACTTAAGCGGAGTGAATATGGATAAGCCTAGCGTTAATGGTTGGTTCCTGTTACTGGCTAGCTCTGCTGTTGCGGGTCCGGGTTACCCATAAAAAAGCCATGGGTCCTGCACTGGAACCCATGGCTGGCAGCTATTTGGGTTGAAGTTGGGCTGATTTATCCCTTAGGTCACCCCATCGAGTAGTGAGGGCAGGCTGAGGATATCGAGATTTGGCTGGGGACAATCCAGTAGCCAGTCGGCAAATTCTGAGGTGAGGGCATAGCTGCCCTCGAAATCCTCGTTGGCCTCCAGCAGCTCAATACGGCTGGCTAGCCAGGCCAGCGTGCCGTTGCTGCTGGGGTGCAGAGACGATTTAGCGTCCATGGCAACCTCCGGATGGGGCCCCCGTTGGTCGGAGCATCGGGCTCCGCTTGGGTGGGTTTCGCAGAAGGTCGCACTTTTTAAGCCTCCGCAATGTAGCCATCATCACTAGATCTACTAATCCAAGGCATACAGCCAGTCAGGGCCTGGGATCAGAGCCGCTGCATCCCCTCTGGATAGGGATCCACCTGGAGGGAGCGCGGCAGGCTGGGGCCCTGTTGCAGGGCGGCAGGTAGCCGCATCCAAGGGTCCACCCGGGGCTGAATTTGGCTTTGGGGCTGGAGTTGGAATTGACTCTGGCTCTGGCTTTGTCCCTGGCCCTGGGGTCTGAGCAGGGGACTCCAGAGCTCCTGTTGTTTTTGCATAGGCACCACTTCAAGGCGCACAGTTTCCGCCTTGGTGGCGAGGGGGGCCAGGGCCAGTAGAGAGCTGGCGCCAAGGGCCGCTGCGAGGTGAAATCGGCTCATGGGCGGAAGGTATCGCCTTCGGCCAGCGATGCAAGGGTGCGGCGTTGGCAAGCCAAAAAACCGTGGCCCAGCCATGGGGTTACTGCTGTTTTTCATGGCCAGGCCCGCTTGGGATCTGTTGCTGCAATTGGGTGATCGGAGCCCTGGGTTTACTTGCTCGCCCTTGAATTGGGGATGTGGGGCTCTTGCCCTCTCTGTCGGCTTGCACTGCTGGCAAAACGGCGTACCACCAAAGCCTCTTCTGTCAAAAGCACCAAGGGCACCAACCAAACAAATTCATTGTTGAACCACACCAGAAATACCTCCATCAGTGCCAGCAGCAGCAACACGGCAAAGCCCAAGAGCTGGGATTGAATTGCAATCTCCACTTCCTGTCTGGAGCCACCAGAGAGGACGGGGTGGTTGCTCAAGGAAACGGCAAATAATAGTGTTAATCCATCAAATAGAAATAAGGCAAGCAAAAAACTCACGTTCACTTGTTGGCTCAATGTCCAATTGGAAAGAGAGCCAGTTCCATTGCCATAGTGGAGCACAAGTGAGGCCAGCTTAGGCATCACTACGATTGTGAGAAGTGCAAAAATGCCAAACAATAATTGAGGTACAAATAAGCACTTAGCCATCAAGACTAAGCGGCGCAACTTAAACCAATACAGCAGTACAGCCACGCCCACCAGCTCAAAACTAAGAATGGGCAATAGCAAATGCCCCTGGTCGTTCATGCCTTCCAGCGCATTTGGCAAACTTGAAGCCAGCAGGGTAATAGACACAGCAAATATGCCATCAAACATCGGTAAAATGCTGTCGGCTGAGAGCTGATGATGGGGCAGATTTCGCCAATCCAGACGCCATTGACGAGGTGAGGGTTTAAGCATGGCTAGGTGCCTTCAATGCGGGCAAATTCACGGGCAACAGCAAACTCTTCGGCAAGTAATACTAAGGGAACTAGAAAAACATATTGCCGATTGAACCATGGCGTGAACAGCTCCAGCATTGCCATGCCAATGAGCAGCGAAAATCCCCAGGTTTGAGCAGATATCACATGGTGCAAAATACGATGATTGGATTGGCGGTTGTAGTGTTTGGTTGAAAGGCTCCATGCAAACAACAAACAGATCCCATCAAATAAAAATAAAGCAAGCAGGAAGGCCGTATTGGACAGCTGTCCCCGTGTCAGCACAAAAAGTGTGCCCGCCTCCTGCCCATACAGCAGCACCAAGCTGGCTAGCTTTGGGTAGAGACAAATGGTGAGCATGGCCTGGGCTAGCAAACCCATCTGGGGCACATGCAAATAACGGCACAATCCAATCAAGCGTCGCAACTTAAACCAATACAACATCACCACTACGGCACTCACCCCATAGGCCAGCAAGCTCATCAGTAGCATTCGCGTGCCCATGCTGGGATCGACCATGTCGGGCACATTGAAAGCCAATAGCGTTAGCGCTACGGCAAAGATTCCATCAAACAGCGGCAGCACAGCGCTGGCCCGCAAGGTGTGATGGCGAAGGCTGCGGTTAAAGGCCATCGATCAAGTTATTTTGCCGTGAAACAGCTGGGAAAGGGCTAGGCCTGCCACCAGTTTGGCGCCTAGCCCCAGGCCAAACAACTGCCAGCTCCAAATGTTGGCCAACAGCAGAAACAGGGCCGTATCCACCGGCGCACTGAACGCCACCGAAAGCAGCACCCGATCAGCAAAAGGGCGCCCGGTGAGGCTGTAAACCCCCCAATCGATCGTTTCACTCATCAAAAAGGCAGCGGCACTGGCCAGTGCCAGTTGGGGTGTGGCCAGGCGATTGGAGATGGCCGCTGCCACTAGCACCACCGCGCCGATGTAAAGCCCAACCGTGCTCCAGTGATTGCCTGTCCACGCCATCGGGTCAGGGTACGGGTTGAAATAGAGATCCAAGCCTGCCAAACAGCAGCAAGCAAGACTGAATTGGGGTTAGGGATTGCCGGTATTTGACTTGGGGCAGTCGGACAATGGCTAGGCCTCCGAAAGCTGGACGATCAGTGGCCCCCGGCCAGCAGCTGGTAGGTCCACCACCCCCCACCCCTGCGGTGACTGGCCAAGATGAGGACCCCAGCGTCAGGGCCATGCCCAGGCAAATCAAACCCGAGGGACCAGTGCTTACAACAACCTTCGCTGAGTTTGCCCAACGGGCCGACTATTCGCTGCTGGATTCACTTCACTCGGATGCTGAGGCGACCGCCGATGGCGATGATCACCGGCCCCGCCAGGTGTTCTCCGGTCATTACGTGCCGGTGACACCCACGGCGATTCCAGCGCCGGAGTATGTGGCGCATAGCAGCCGCCTCTTCAACGACTTGGGCCTAGGCGATGGGCTGGCCCAGGACGAAGACTTCCGCCGTCTGTTTTCCGGTGACTTCACCGTGGCCCTGGAACCGATGCGACCGTTTGGTTGGGCTACTGGTTATGCCCTTTCGATTTACGGCACCGAATACATCCAGCAGTGCCCGTTTGGCACCGGCAACGGCTATGGCGATGGCCGCGCCATTTCCGTGTTCGAAGGCATCTTCCAGGGCAGCCGCTGGGAGATGCAACTGAAAGGCGGAGGCCCAACGCCCTACTGCCGAGGCGCCGATGGCCGCGCCGTGCTGCGCTCCAGCGTGCGCGAGTTTCTGGCCCAGGAGTTGATGCACGCGCTGGGGGTTCCCACCTCACGCTCCCTGACGCTGTTTATGTCCCGATCCGAAACCGTACGCAGGCCTTGGTACTCGCCGAATTCCAGGTCTATCGATCCCGACATCCTGGTAGACAACCCTGCGGCGATCACCACACGGGTGGCGCCGTCCTTTCTGCGGGTCGGCCAGCTGGAGCTGTTTGCCCGTCGCGCTCGCAGCCAGGCCCATCCCAATGCGCTGAACGAGTTGCAGATGATCGTGCTGCACCTAATCGATCGGAATTACCGGCAGGAGATTGATCCGAGTTTGGATTTCAGCGATCAGGTGGTGGAGCTGGCCCGATTGTTTCGCGGACGGCTCACAGCCCTGGTGGCCCACTGGATGCGGGTTGGCTACTGCCAGGGCAATTTCAACAGCGACAACTGCGCCGCCGGTGGCTTCACCCTCGACTACGGCCCCTTCGGATTCTGCGAACTATTCGACCCCAGATTTCAGCCCTGGACCGGAGGTGGCGAGCATTTCTGTTTCATCAATCAACCGCTGGCTGCCGAAGCCAACTATCAGATGTTTTGGGCCGCCATCCGGCCACTGCTCGAGGGCAACACGGAGGCCCTGGCCAGGCTCGATCAGATCCGGGATGGCTTCGCCGAAGTGATGCAGCAGCAGCTCGAGGCCATGTGGGCCAGCAAGCTCGGCCTTAGCAGCTATGACGGCGAGCTGGTGAATGAGCTGCTGCAACTGATGGTTGTTTCGAAGGCTGATTACACGATCTTTTTCCGCAGGCTGTCTGATATTCCAGAGCAACTTTCAAGCCTGAAGGAGAGCTTCTACCTGCCCAGCCCAGGGCAGCTCGATGGGCAATGGACCCACTGGCTGCAACGGTGGCGGGCACGGATCACGGGCGCCGGCGATCAGCGAGTGATATCCGAAGCGATGAAACGCATGAACCCCAAATACACCTGGCGCGAATGGCTGATCGCCCCGGCCTATGAACAGGCTGGGCAAGGAGATAACAGCCTGATCAAGGATCTCCAGGCGGTGTTCAGTAATCCCTACGACGGGCAATCAGCGGCGGTGGAGGCGAGGTACGACCGTCTGAAGCCCAGGGAATTCTTCAACGCCGGAGGCGTGTCCCACTACAGCTGTTCCTCCTGAGCCGATCAACCCCTGAACCCATGGGGCATTTGCATGGACCGGCCATAGCCCAGCTGATTTCAAGCCAGCAGCGCCTTCGCAGCCTGAATGCCCGAGAGATAAGCGCCCTGCAGAGTGGCCGGAAACGAACTGCTAGTAGCTTCACCTGCAAAAACCATCCGATTCCAGCGGCCCGCCAGCTCTTCGCGCATGGCTGGCGTTGAGCCCACCGCTGGATAGGAATAACTCCCCAGGGAGAAGGGATCCTCACCCCAGCGGGTCAGCAGCACACCGCTGGGGGCAGGGATCACCCGCTCGCGGTAGCAGCGCTTGAGTTGGCCCAATGCTGAAGCGACGATGTATTGATCAGGCTGGCCCTCCAGCGCTCGGGCCCGGTTGGCGGCGGTGAAACCCATCAGCCCTGGGCGGCCGATCAAACCGGTGAGATCCACCCACTCGGGCCAAAGCCCAGCATCGGGGCCGTCGTTGCGGATCCATGTTGCGTCGTCCCAGAAACGTTTCGGGAAGAGCAGCACAATCTTGTTGAGCACTCCCATCCCCAACCGCTCTATCGCCTGGGCCTTTGCTGGTGGCAGATCGGGGTCAAAGCGGATTCGACCTTGCTTAAGAACCCCCAGAGGCACGGTGCAACAGAGCGCCTGAGCATCAATCACTGTGCTGTCAGTAGTAGTTATTTTTACGCCGTTGGGGTGGTTTTCGATTTGCTTCACCACCTTGCCCAAACGAATGTCTACCCCTTTGGCAAGGTGCCGCACCAGCCGATCAAGACCAGCTGGGACCATTGCATCTCCTCCCAATAGCTCCTGGCCATCCCCGAGGGGAGCATTGGCTGCGATCGTGCTGAGCTCAGCTCCTAGTTCGTGCTCCACGTCGGCGATCAAGGTGAACCGTTGATCAGGGGTGAGCCGGGCCGGCAGCAAGCTGTCGAGGGACTCGGTTGCCTTGCCGCTGTCCTCTGCTTTGCGCACAAAGGCTGCAAGCCAGGCATCGGCCTGCTCCCGGCGCTCGCTGCTCCAGCGCTGGCCATCGGGGCCGATGGTGACCTGGCCCTCATCATTGGTGGGCACCACTGGCAGACCCAACTCTTGGGTCACCAATCGGTGAAGGGGATTATTGGTGATGCCATGGAGCCAGGAGGCACCGAGATCGATGGCAGAACCCTGGAGCTGCTTGGTCCAGATCCGGCCGCCGATTCGCTGTCTTGCCTCCAGCACGACCACCTTGCGGCCAGCGGCAATCAGCTGCTGAGCACAGGCCAACCCCGCAAGACCTGCCCCGATCACGACCGCGTCGATCGCTTGGCTTGGCTGCGAAGTAAGGGATAGCCCGCCCAGCAAGGCCAACGAAGCAGCCATGCCTTGGCCAATCACGGTTCGCCTGCGCATCTGAGCTTGGACTTTTTGGGTCGAAAGCATCTTGGCCTGCGGCCCAGGGCTAGGCAGTGGCTAGGGCGAGGGCAAAGGGTCTGAGCGAAA
>Ga0114959_10002795_pt1 | contig 14066 bp, 12 predicted proteins | sample C_130625_EF_Meta_FD_87317 | JGI IMG/M metagenome (GOLD analysis project Ga0114959, IMG submission 87317) | Freshwater microbial communities from Lake Croche, Canada to study carbon cycling - C_130625_EF_MetaG | ecosystem: Environmental > Aquatic > Freshwater > Lake | place: Lake Croche, Canada...
GCCTTGGCATCGTGCTGGACGAGGCCGCCCTTGCCCGGACCCGTATCGGATGATCGATCGGCGTTGGCTCCCCCTCAACGCGCTGCGCGCCTTTGAAGCTGCGGGGCGGCATCTCTCGTTCACCGCCGCCGCCAACGCCCTCTCCGTCTCGCAATCCGCCATCAGCCGCCACGTCATCGCGCTCGAAGCCCTGCTCGGCACCCCGCTGTTCGAGCGTCGCCCCAACCAGTTCGCCCTCACCGAGGCCGGCGCCGCCCTGCTCCCCGTGGTGCGCAAGAGCTTTGACCGCATGGAACTGGCGCTCAACGACATCGTCCATGACCGCGGCGCCCGCGCCCGCACCATTCGCGTGCAGATGCCGACGAGCTTCGCCCATCTTCTCGCCGTGCCCATCCTGCGCGAGTTCCGCGCCGCCTATCCGCAAATCGTGCTCGACATCGAAAGCCCCCATGTCATCGGCCACGCCCCGCGCGACGCCGATGCCGCGGTGATCTACGCCCGCCCCCAGGTCAGCGACCACGTCGCCAACCTGCTCTGGATGGAGCGCCTCACCCCGCTCTGCCACCCAGATATCGCCACAACCGACGATCTCGCCACACTGCTCACCAGCAACGAACTCCTCCACGTCAAGCTCGACGGCGAGCCCCGCCATCGTATGTGGCAGATGCTCACCGGCGAGGCCGGGCTGCGCCTGGATGTCGAACGCGGCCTGGTGTTCGACACCTCGGCACTGGCCGCCCAATACGCGCTTTCCGGTGCCGGCATCGCCTTGCTCGACCGCCGGCTGTTCGAGGCCGAAATCGCCGCCGGTCGCCTGGTCGCCCCCTGCCCTCACACGCTGGAGAGCGGCTATGGCTACTACATCACCCTGCATTCCGAGGACCTGGCCGACCCCGCCATCGCCCGTTTCCGCGAATGGATGCTGCGTCGCTTCGCCCTCCCTGAACCGCAGCGCCTCGCCCTCGTGGCCGCAGGCGATGCATCCGCCACTCCAACGGTTGACATCCAGTCCTCGGCCCGCCGATGATTGCATAACCGCCATGAGGAAGCTGCATCACGCAGACCCGTCACTCAACAGCGACAACAACGAGCGAGACCCACACATGAGCGCGTCTGACAACGATCAGAAGATCGAGTTCCTGGCCGAGCAGCACAATGCTGGCCGCATCAACCGCCGCGAACTGCTCGGCCGCGCCGCCGCCGCCGGCCTCGGTGCCGCCGCCCTCAACACCCTCGTCGCCCGTGCCGACGCCTATGCCGCGGAAACCCCGCGCAAGGGCGGCGTGCTGAAGCTCGGCGTCGGCGGCGGCTCCACCACCGAGAGCCTTGACCCGACCACCTGGAACGACACCGTTCCCACCACCGTCGGCAACGCCTTCCTCGATGCGCTGATCGAAGTCGGCCCCGACATGGGCCCCGTCCCCCAGCTCGCCACCGACTGGGAAGCCAAGCCCGGTGCCGCCGAGTGGATCTTCAATCTCCGCAAGGGCGTCGAGTTCAGCAACGGCAAGAGCTTCACCGCCGACGACGCGGTGTTCTCCATCAACCTGCATCGCGGCAAGACCAAGTCAGGTGCTGCCGGCTCCTTCACCTCCATCGAGGACGTGAAGAAGCTCTCCCCCACCCAGATCAGCATCACCCTCAAGGCGCCCAACGCCGAATTCCCGATGGTGCTGACCGATTACCACAACCGCATCGTGCCCGATGGCACCACCGATTTCTCCAAGGGCATCGGCACCGGCCCCTTCACCGTTGAGAGCTATGAGCCTGGCGTGCGCGTGCGCGGCAAGCGGGTGAAGAATTTCTGGCGCACCGATCGCGGCTTCCTCGACGGGTTCGACCTCACCGTCATCAACGACCAGACCGCCCGCATGAACGCCCTGATCTCGGGCCAGGTCGATGTCGTCAACCGCGTCGACCCCAAGCTCGCCAACCTGATCAAGTCCAAGAAGGGCCTCTCGCTGGTGCAGGCCGCCGGTGGCTGGCACACCGTGATTTCGATGATGCAGGACCAGGGCGCGCTGTTCGCCAACCACGACCTGCGCCAGGCGATGAAATACGGCATCGACCGCGCCCAGATCGTCAAAACCCTGTTCGGCGGCTTCGGCACCGTCGGCTATGATCACCCGATCCCGAAGGGCACGCTCGACTGGAACCCCAACATCCCGGTGCCGACCTTCGATGCCGACAAAGCGAAGGCCTTCCTCAAGAAGTCCGGCTTTGACAGCACCATCACCATCCAGGCCTCGGACGCCGCGTTCAACGGCGCGGTGGACATGGCGACCCTGATGCAGGCCTCGCTCACCAAGATCGGCCTCAAGGTGGTGGTGAAGAAGGAGCCGGCCGATGGGTTCTGGGACAATGTCTGGCTGAAGGGCGCCTGCGTCACCAGCTATTGGGCGGGCCGCTCGACCGCCAGCCAGATGCTCGACGTCGCCTACGGCCCGACCGCGCCGTGGAACGAGAGCCATTACAAGAGCGAGAAGTTCGGCAAGCTCCTCGCCGAGGCCAAGAGCCAGCTCGACGCCGCCAAGCGCCGCGCTCTGCTCTGGGAAGCCCAGGCGCTGCTCGCGTCTGACACCGCCAACCTCATCCCCGCCTTCCAGGACTACCTGGACGCGCATAACGACAAGGTCGGCGGCCACACCCCGCACTCGCTGTCGCCGCTGGATGGCAACAACATCACGCTGAAGGCCTGGATCAAGGCGTGATTGGCGCGGGTCAAAGGAAGGAGGGCCAGGGGCGCTGCCCCTGGACCCCGCCAGGGGCCGAGCCCCTGGACCTCAATACTTTGGAAGATTTCTGTGGTTCAGGGTGGGGGTCATACAAACGGGTCGATGGACCCGTTTGCATGCCCCCCACCCTGAACCACAGACACTCCCCCAAACGATTGGGATCCAGGGGGTCACCCCCTGGCGGGGTCCAGGGGCAGCGCTCCTGGCCTTCTTTCCCATGATCCGCCTGATTGCCTTGCGCCTGGCGTTCGGCGCGATGACGCTGTGGGCTGCCTCGGTGCTGATTTTCGCCGGCACCGAGATCTTGCCGGGCGATCTGGCAACGGCATTGCTGCAGAACTCGGCGACGCCGGAGAATGTTGCTGAGTTGCGGGAGCGGTTGGGCCTCAACCGCCCGGCTTTGGTTCGCTACGGCGAATGGCTGGGCCATGCGGCGGTGGGCGATCTTGGCACCTCGCTTTCCAATGAGCGGCCGGTGGCGAGCGAGTTGGCGCCCCGGCTGCGCAACACGCTGTTTCTCGCCGTGTTCGCCGCCTCCATCGCCGTGCCGCTCGCGGTGATCCTCGGCCTGCTCGCCGCCATCTGGGAAGGCAGCCTGTTTGACCGTGGCGTCAACATGATCACCCTGATGACGATCTCGGTGCCCGAATATCTGGTCGGCTACCTGCTGGTGAAATATCTCGCCGTGCAGTGGGACCTCTTCCCCGCCCTCGCCAACGTCACGCAGGACATGGAACTGGGCGAGCGGCTGTATTTCAGCTTCCTGCCGATGGTCACGCTGGTGCTGGTCGTCGTCGCCCATATGATGCGCATGACGCGGGCCAGCGTGCTGGCGATCATGGCGAGCCCGTATGTCGAGATGGCCTTCCTCAAGGGCCTGTCCAAATCCCGCGTCGTCATCCGCCACGCCTTCCCCAATGCGCTCGCACCGATCATCAGCGTGATCGCGCTGAACCTCGCCTATCTCGTCGTCGGCGTGGTGGTGGTGGAGGCAGTGTTCGTCTATCCGGGCCTGGGTCAGTTGATGGTGGATGCCGTTTCCAAGCACGACCTGCCCGTGGTCCAGGCCTGCGGTCTGCTGTTCGCCTCCGCTTTCATCCTGCTGAATCTGATGGCCGATGTGATGGGCATTCTGTCCAACCCACGGCTGAGAAAGCCGCGATGAAATTGTTCGGTCACCGCCTGACCATCCCCGCCGCGATCGGCCTCGCAATCGTCGCCATCAACGTCATCGCCGCCCTCGGTGCACCCATTCTTGCGCCCTTTCCCGAGGCCGAAGTGGTGGGCGACGCCTGGGCCGAGGCAGACGCGACCTACTGGCTCGGCCTGGACAATCTCGGGCGCGACATCTTCTCCCGCCTGCTCTACGGCGCCCGCATGTCCATCGGCCTCAGCCTGCTGATCACCATGCTGAGCTTCGCCCTCGGCATCGTGATGGGGTTCACAGCCGCCATCGCCAAAGGCTGGGTGGACACGCTGCTCTCCCGCGGTGTTGATCTGATGCTTGCCATGCCGACGCTGATCTTCGCCTTCGTCGTGCTCTCGGTGCTGGGGACCGATATCCCGGTGCTGATCGTCACCCTCGCCATCCTGGACAGCGTGAAAGTGTTTCGCCTCGCCCGCTCGCTGGCCGTCGGCATCTCGGCGCTGGAATATGTCGAGGTCGCCAAGCTGCGCGGCGAGCGCCTGCCCTGGATCATCACCCGCGAGATCCTGCCCAACGCCATGGCGCCGCTGATCGCCGAATTCGGCCTGCGCTTCACCTTCGCCTTCCTCTTCGTCGCCGCGCTCTCCTTCCTCGGCCTCGGCATCCAGCCCCCAGCCGCCGACTGGGGCAGCATGGTGCGCGACTATCGCGAGGTGATCGCGCTTGACGTTCCAGCCCCCTTCTACCCCGCCGGCGCCATCGCGCTGATGACCATCGGCGTGAACTTCGTCGTCGACTGGATGCTGAGCATCCATGCAAGCTCACACGGACGCCGCGCATGAGCCGCACCCTTGGTGATGTGATCCTGGATGTGCGCAACCTGCGCATCACCGCCGGCAAAAATGTGCTGGTGCATGATGTCAGCTTCCAGCTGCGCCGCGGCGAGGTGCTGGGCCTGATCGGTGAAAGCGGTGCGGGCAAGAGCACCATCGGCCTCGCCGCCATGGGCTACACCCGCGCCGGCTGCGGAATCACGGGCGGATCGATGGTCTATGACGGCACCGATATCCGCAGCATGGACGAGGCCGGGCGCCGCAATCTGCGCGGCACCCATATCGCCTATATCGCCCAATCCGCCGCCGCCAGCTTCAACCCTGCCCACACCATCCTGGATCAGGTGTGCGAAATTCCGTTCCGCGAAAGCGGCCTCTCCCGCGAGGCGGTGCGCGCCCGCGCCATCAGCCTGTTCCGCGAGCTTGACCTGCCCGACCCCGAGCATTTCGGCGACCGCTTCCCCCACCAGGTCAGCGGCGGCCAGCTCCAACGTGCCATGGCCGCCATGGCGATGTGCGCCCGCCCCGACATCGTGGTGTTTGACGAACCCACCACGGCACTGGACGTCACCACCCAGGTCGAGGTGCTGGCCAGCTTCCGCAAACTGATCCGCGAGCACAACACCTCGGCCATCTACATCACCCACGACCTCGCCGTGGTCGCTCAGATTGCCGACGAGATCATGGTGCTGCGTCACGGCCGCATGGTCGAGCACGGTCCCGCCACCCAGATTCTGCAAAACCCGCAGCAGGACTACACGCGCCGTCTGGTGGCCGACCGTGCCGAGGGCCATCTCGACCGCCCGGAGGCGGAGGCCCGCCCCCTGCTGGAGCTGAGCCACGTCACCGCCAGCTATTCCGGCCTGTTCAAGGTCACCAATGACGTGAGCCTCACCATCCATCGCGGCGACACGCTGGCGGTGGTAGGCGAAAGCGGCAGCGGCAAATCCACCCTCGCCCGCGTCATCATGGGCCTGCTGCCGCGCGAACAGGGCGATATCGTGTTCGACGGCACGCCCCTCTCCACCGGCCTCAGGCAGCGCACGCCCGACCAGCTTCGCCGCATCCAGATGATCTATCAAAGCCCGGATGTGGCGCTGAACCCCAACCAGACGCTGTATGAAATCATCGGCCGCCCGGTCTCCTTCTATTTCGGCCGCAAACGCGACACCCGCGCCCGCGTGCTCGAACTGCTGCGCCTGATGGACCTGCCGGAGAGCTATATCGACCGCAAACCCGGCGCCCTCTCCGGCGGCCAGAAGCAGAGGGTCGGCATCGCCCGCGCGCTCGCCGCCGAGCCGGACCTGATCATCTGCGACGAGGTCACCTCCGCCCTTGACCAGCTCGTCGGCGAGGAGATTCTCCGCCTGCTGAAACGCCTGCAGGACGAACTCGGCATCGCCTATCTGTTCATCACCCATGATCTCGGCACGGTGAAGCGCATCGCCAACAAGGTGGCGGTGATGCTGAAGGGCCAGATGGTGGCAGGCGGAGAGACCCGCGTCGTTTTCGCTCCCCCATTGCATCCCTACACCGATCTGCTGCTGTCCAGCGTGCCCGAAATGCGCGCTGACTGGCTCGACGAGGTTCTCCTGCGTGGCAAATGAATTCGACTACGTGATCATCGGCGCCGGCTCGGCCGGCTGCGTGCTGGCCGATCGGCTCTCCGCCAATGGCAAACACCAGGTGGCGGTGGTCGAAGCCGGCCCGCCGGATGATTTCATCTGGACGCATATCCCGCTCGGCTACGGCAAGACCTTCTTTGACAAGCGCCTCAACTGGGCCTTCACCACGGAGAGCGACCCCGGCCTCGGCAACCGCCCCGATTACTGGCCACGCGGCAAGGTCCTCGGCGGCTCCAGCGCGATCAACGCCATGGTCTGGATCAGAGGCGACCGGCTCGACTACGAGGACTGGGCCCGCGCCGGCAATCCCGGCTGGGGCTGGAGCGACGTGCTGCCGCATTTCCGCAGCCTCGAACACAACCAGGCCGGTGCCGACGAATACCGCGCCCAAGGCGGGCCGGTGTTCATCGCGGATGTATCAGACCGCGTGCACCCGCTGGCGGCCCGCTTCGTCACCGCCGGGCTTCAGGCCGGCTTGAAGCCGAATGCCGATTTCAACGGCGCTACCCAGGAAGGGGTCGGCATCTACCAGACCAACATCAAGGGCGGCTGGCGCGTATCAGCAAACCGCGCCTTTCTTCAGCCCGCCCGGAAGCGCAACAACGTCACGGTGTTCACCAGCACACACGCGCTCAGGGTGAATATCAGCGGTCGCCGCGCCACCGGCGTGGACGTGATGAACAACGGCACACGCCGCACCATCCGCGCCCGACGCGAAGTGATCCTCACCGCCGGCGCCGTCGGCTCGCCTCAGCTCCTGCAACTCTCCGGCATCGGCCCTGGCAACCTGCTGCAACGCCTCGGCATCGACATCGTCCACGCCAACCCCAATGTCGGCCGGCATCTGCAAGACCATGTCGGCATCAACTACGTCTATCGCTCCCGCGTGCCGACCCTCAACCAGCAACTCGGCACCTGGCGGGGCAAGCTGCTGGCGGGCGCTGATTTCCTGCTGCGCGGCCGCGGGCCCCTCGCCCTCAGCCTCAACCAGGGCGGCGGCTTCGTGCGCACCCGCGAAGGGCTCGATCGCGCCAATATCCAGCTTTATTTCCAGGCGATCAGCACCTATCTGGCCAAATCCGGCACCAGACCGCTCACTGGGCCAGACCCGTTCCCCGGCTTTGCCATCGGCCTGTCCAACTGCGTCACCACCAGCCGCGGCGAGATCATGCTCGCCTCGCCCGACCCGTTCGCCCAACCCGCCATCCGCCCCAACAGCCTCTCTACCAATAGCGATATCCAGGACGTGCTGGACGGACTGCATCTCCTGCGCCACATCGCCTCCCAGCCCGCCATGGCCGAGGTGATTGACCACGAACTGGCTCCAGGCCCCAAGATCACCAGCGACGACGCCCTGATCGATGATTTCCGCGCCCGCTGCGGCACCGTCTACCACCCCTCCTGCACGTGCCGTATGGGGCCGGACGAGAGCGATGCAGTGGTCGATGCGCAATTGCGCGTTCACGGTCTTGAAGGGCTGCGCGTGGCAGATGCCTCTATCTTCCCCCAACTCATCTCCGGCAACACCAACGCGCCAACGATGATGGTGGCCAGCAAGGCCGCCGAAATGATCCTCGCCTAACCCTTCAGCATCCCCTCGCGGCGCATGCTCAGCCACCGCCCGTTGCCGATGATCACGTGATCATGCATCACGATCCCCAACGCGGACGCTGCTGCCGCAATCTCTCGCGTCATGTCCATATCCGCCCTGCTCGGCTGCGGATCGCCGCTGGGATGATTATGCGCCAGAATAATGGCGGTGGCATGCAACTCCAGCGCCCGCTTCACCACCTCACGGGGATAGACCGGCGTGTGATTGACCGTCCCGCGTGACTGCGCCTCATCCGCGATCAGCCGGTTGCGCGTGTCCAGAAACAACACCCGAAACTGCTCCACCCGCTCCCGCGCCATCACCGCGTTGAGATAGGCCATCAGCGCATCCCAATTGCCCAGCACCGGCTGCTCCATCACCTCCGCCCGGCTCAGCCGCAAGGCTGCCGCCTGCACCGTCTTCAACGCGGCCGCCGCCGCCTCCCCCATGCCGTCAACCGCCACCAACTCCGGCAATGGGGCTGCAATCACCCGCGCAAAACTGCCAAACCGTGCCATCAACGCTCGCGCAATCGGCTTGGTGTCCCGCCGCGGCAAGGCCAGAAACAACACCATCTCCAACAGCTCATGATCGGCCACCGCATCTGGCCCAGCCTGGATCAACCGCAGCCGCAACCGCGCCCGATGCCCCTCCGCACTCTGCGGCGAAGGCGCCTCGATCAAGGCCAACTGCTCAGCAACCCCCTTGCGCATGCCGGTCAGCGTGGCACGGTGGGCGGTTGGAGCGAAGGCAATGATGCGTGAATTGGGTGTCAAGGAAGAAAGGTCGGGCTCCGCCCGAACCCGCCAGGGGCCGAGCCCCTGGACCTCAAACTTTTAGGAGATCACCCTTGAAGGAGGGGGGGCATACACGACGCGTCCATCGACACGTCATGTATGCCCCCTCCTTCAAGGGTGATAACCCCTCAAAGAATCGGTTCCAAGGGTTCTACCCTTGGCGGGTTCGGGCGGAGCCCGACCTTTCTTCCTAGCTACACAAACTCAGGCACCAGCCATTGCGCAAACGCTGCCCGCCACTCGGGCGTGATCTCCACGGCGCGGCGGGTGGTGGTGTCCATCACGGCGAGCACGGAGGCGGCACGGGAGGTGAGAGTGCCGTTCACGGACAGGCGCTGGCGCAGATGGAAGGATTTGGTGCCGATGCGATGGATGGCGCTTTCGATCAGCACGGTGCCGGGCCAGTTCATCTCGCGCAGAAAATCCAGCTCCAGCCGCGCGATCACCACGGCGCGGTCAACGCCAGGCGCCAGCAGGCCAACGCCTTCCAGCATCTCCGCGCGCCCTGCCTCATACATCACGTTGTAGACGGCGTTGTTGACATGCCCGAGCCGGTCCGTGTCGCAGAACCGCAGCGGCACCGAAATAACAAAGGGGGCCGGGGTCATTGCGGATACGGTGGCTTGAACAGACCGGCGGGCGAGAGCGTGAACACCTCCACCCCGGTCTCGGTGACACCAACCATATGCTCGAACTGCACAGACAGGCTCCGATCCCGCGTCACCGCCGTCCAGCCGTCATCCAGCACCTTCACCTCTGGCCGCCCGGCATTGACCATCGGTTCGATGGTGAAGAACATGCCAGGCTTCAGCACCACGCCATCGCCGCGCTTACCGAAATGCAGCACATTGGGCGGCTCATGAAAGCGCTGGCCGATGCCGTGGCCGCAGAAATCGCGCACCACGCTGTAGCGATGCTGCTCCACATAGCTCTGAATCGCATACCCGACATCGCCCAGGGTCGCCCCCGGTCGCACCGCAGCCACCCCACGCATCAGCGATTCATGCGTCACATCGATGATGTTGCGCGCCTTGGTCGAAGGTGCGCCAGCGCAATACATCCGGCTGCTGTCGCCATGCCAGCCGTTGAGAATGACTGTCACGTCAATATTCAGTACATCGCCCGCCACCAGCACACGCTCGCCCGGAATGCCGTGACAGACGACATGATTGATCGAGGTGCAGATCGACTTGGGAAACCCGCGATAGTTCAACGGCGCCGGAACCGCGCCATGCGCCAGAATGAACTCATGGCACAGCACATCCAGCCGCGCCGTGGTCACACCAGGGCGCACATGGTCGGTGATCATATCCAACGTTTCAGCGGCCAGTCTGCCCGCCGCGCGCATGCCCTCGAAATCCGCCGGGCTGTGCAAGGTGATCCGCCGTTGCTCGGCCGTGCCGTCCATCATCCCACTCCGTGCGCCGGCCAACCGCCGGACTCCAACGATGCAACATGCGCATTCATATCACTTGGCGCAAGGCCAACCCGGGGCACAGACCCCACCTCATCCTCCCCTTCCCGCTTGCTCTCCCGCGCCCTGCCGTTCACCTTGCGCCACACCTTGAAAGAAATGGAGCCCACCTTGTCCACCATTCCCGCCCGCCCGGTGCTGCTCACCGGCGCATCCGGCAATCTCGGCCGCCAGATCACCGCCTATCTCGGCAGCCTTGGCTGGACCCTGCGCCTGACCGATATCGCGCCGTTCCCCGATGCGATTCCCGCTGGCAGCAGCTTCACCAAGGTTGATCTGTCCAACGGCGTGGATGTGCTGCGCATCGCCGAGGGCTGCGGCATGATCCTGCATTTCGGCGGCGTTTCTGTGGAGCGGCCGTTCGAGGAGGTGCTGGGGCCGAACATCTCCGGGCTTTATCACATCTATGAAGCTGCGCGCCGCGAGGGCGCGCGGGTGCTGTTTGCCAGCTCCAACCACTCGATCGGGTTTCATGAGCGCGCGACGAAGCTTGACGACGATTGTGAGTTCCGGCCGGACGGATATTATGGCCTGTCCAAGGCCTATGGCGAACTGATGGGGCGGATGTACTGGTTCAAGCATGGCGTTGAGAACGTCAATGTGCGCATCGGCAGTTGCTTCCCGGCGCCGACCGAGGAGCGCGGCCTGTCCACCTGGCTGTCCTTCGCCGATCTGTGCCGGCTGTGTGAGCGCGCCACTCTGGCGCCATCCACCGGGGCCTGCGTGATCTGGGGCGCCTCGGCCAACACCCGTAGCTTCTGGGGCAATGACGCCCGCACGGCGATTGACTGGGCGCCGCTGGACAGTGCGGATGTCTATGCCAATCAGGTGGCCGGCAAGGTGAGCGGCAACCCGGTGATCGAGCGCTATCAGGGCGGGGCCTACACGGCGATGGAGTACACCCGCAAGCTGCCGCCAGTGTAACGAGAAGCGCCGGGGTAACGAGAAGCGCCGGGCATTCACCGCCCGGCGGTTTTCCCCTCTCTTGACGGAAAATTTCATAAACATCATCCTCCTGTCACAAATAACCAAAATGTGCCGGCAGAGCGCCGCCAACGGGAAACGATGACCATGACATATCTGATGCGCCGTCCTCTCTCGACGGCGCTTGCCGTGGCCTCCGTGACGGGCGGCGCAATACTGGCCGGGCCGCAGGCGGCGCAGGCGGCGGGCTTCGAGCTGAAGGAGCAAAGCGCCATCGCCCAGGGCAACGCCTATGCCGGCGCGGGCGCAAGGTCTGACGATGCCTCGATGATGTATTTCAATCCAGCCAGCATCGCCCGGCTGAAGGGCTATCAGATCAGCGTTGGCGCCGCGGCGATCGTGCCGAATGGAACGCTGGCGAACGGCACCGCCACCACCGGCGCTCTGCTGGGCGGCCGGACCTATAGTGGCATCGTCGGCAGCAATAGCGGCGTCAATGCCGTGGTACCAAATATCTTTGCCACGGCGGAAATTGCCGATGGTCTGGTGGCGGGACTTGCCATCACCTCGCCTTTCGGGCTGGCCACCAAATACCCAACTAATTCCATTGCTCGCTATTACGCTCTGACCTCACAGTTGCGCAACGTTAACATCGGTCCGACCCTGGCCTGGCAAGCCACACCGGAATGGTCGATCGGCGGCGGGCTCAACATCGAGATGGCGGAGTCGCATCTCTCCAATTCCGTCGATTTCGGCGCCGCCGGCGCATTGAGAGGGCTCGGCGCGCTGGGCTATGTGCCGGGTGCGAAAGACGGCATCGGCACCGTGAAGGGCAAGGACACGGCGATCGGCTGGAATATCGGTGTGCAGTATCAGCCGCAGCCCGGCACCGTGCTCGCCTTCGCCTACCGGTCCTCGATCATCCATCTGCTCACCGGAACGCTGAGCTATCAGAACGTCCCGAGCCTGTTTACGGCGGCCTTCCCCAACGTCTCCGCAACCGCGAAGCTGCCTGAGCCGGGTTCCGCCTCACTGAGCTTCGCACAGGATATCGGGCGATGGACGGCGCTTGGCAGCGTCACCTTCACGAGTTGGAGCCAGTTCAAGACGCTGGCGGTCTACACGGGTTCGACATTGGCGACGTCGACGCCTGAGAACTTCAGGGACACGGTGGCGCTGTCACTCGGTGCGGAATACCGGCTCAACGAGCAGGTCACGCTGCGCGGCGGCACGATGTACGACCAGACACCGGTGCAGGACGTCTATCGCACGCCGCGCATTGCCGACAATGACCGCATCTGGCTGTCGGTTGGTGCGACGTGGCGGGCAACGGAGAAACTGGCGATCAGCGGGGCGTATTCCCATCTGTTCGCGGCGAACAGCACGGTGGCGCTGAGTGATGCGGGACCTGGGTCGCCGAATTTTCTGAAGGGCAACCTGAATGCCACGTATAATCTTGGGATTGATATCGTTTCAGCACAGGTGAGTTATAAGTTTTAGTGATGTAAGGCCAGGGGCAGAGCCCCTGGCCTTGGTTGCTTAAGCTTGCTTCGCTGCAATCAGTTTGTTGTAAACATCCACATAATCCTGCGCCATCCGCACCGACGTGAACCGCTTATCGAACTGCGCCCGCACCTTCTCCCGATCCAGTTCACCCAGTCGGCCACAGGCAGCGATCGCTTCCTCGACATTGTCCACGATGAACCCCGTCACGCCATCATCCATCACCTCCGGCACCGAGCCGCGGCGGAAGGCGATCACCGGGCAACCGCAGGCCATCGCCTCGATCATCACGAGGCCGAAGGGCTCCGGCCAGTCGATCGCGAACATCAGCGCCTTGGCGCCGGAGAGGAAGGCGGGCTTCTGCGCGTCATTGATCTCGCCGATGAACTCCACGCCGCCGGTGGCCAGCAGTGGCTCGACCTCGGCCTTGAAATATTCGGCATCCGCCTTGTCCACCTTCGCCGCAACCTTGAGGGTCACGCCGCAGGCCTGGGCGATGCGGATGGCGCGCTCGATGCCCTTCTCCGGCGAGATGCGACCCAGAAAGGCGAAATAGTCACGCTTCTCCACCGGCTGCGGCGTCAGCAGATATTGCGGCATGCCGTGATAGACCGTCGCCGCCCAGCCGAGATCCGGCACCGGGCTGCGCTGGTTGTTGGAGATGGAGACCAGCGGCGCATGCGGGAACATGCGGTAGACGGCGGCGAACTCCGGCAGATCAAGCCGGCCATGCAACGTGGTGACAAAGGGCACCGGCTGGCGGGAGAACAGTGAGTTCGGCCAGTAATCGACATGGAAATGCAGCACATCGAACTGGTCGCTGCGCTGGCGGACATATTCCATCAGGATGGCATAGGTGCTCACCCAGTCACGGATGTCGGGGTCCAGCCGCAAGGCGCGCGGCCAGACGGGTTCGAGCTTGGCCGAGGTCTGGCTGTCACCCGAGGCGAACAGCGTGACGTCATGCCCCAGCTCGACCAACGCCTCGGTCAGCGAATAGACGACGCGCTCGGTGCCGCCATAGAGCTTGGGGGGCACGGCTTCGAACAGCGGCGCGATCTGGGCGATACGCATGGGGTGGGCCTTCCAGGCAGAGAGTGACGAGCGGGGTGGTAGAGACGGATTGTGGCGAAACAACGCTGGGTTTTGGCCCGAAATCTGCCCCAATGGAGCATTATCAGGCCGCCGATCCAAGAGGTGCATCCGTGGCCGACCATCCGCTTCCCCGCTATGCCGACCGTCCGCTCGCTTTCGTGTTCCGCTATGTGCGCCGCCATCCGCTCGGGCATGCGGTGATTCTGCTCGCCGTGGTGCTGGCGGTGGTGGCCTCCGTCACCACGCAGTACGGGCTGAAGGCGCTGATCGACCAGGTGTCACGCGGGCCAGAGGTGGCCAATCATGTGTGGCTGGCGTTTGCCGTGCTGTGCGGGTTGATCA
>Ga0114959_10002796_pt1 | contig 14063 bp, 19 predicted proteins | sample C_130625_EF_Meta_FD_87317 | JGI IMG/M metagenome (GOLD analysis project Ga0114959, IMG submission 87317) | Freshwater microbial communities from Lake Croche, Canada to study carbon cycling - C_130625_EF_MetaG | ecosystem: Environmental > Aquatic > Freshwater > Lake | place: Lake Croche, Canada...
CGCCATCCTTGTCGGCCAGGGTGAGCAGCAGGAAGCGGTCGTTGAGGGGCCCCGGATCCTTGGGGAAGGTCGCCACCACGGCATCGCAGCGCCGCAGGGCTTCGGGTAGGTGGCCCATATCGATCGTGCGCAGACAATCCGACCGGTTGATGCGGCGCTGGGGGAGGGGTTCCTCGGCGCAGGCCGTCAGCAGCGAAGCGAGAACAAGGGCCGCCAGGACGGGGGACCGTTGGGCCTGGCGGCTCTGGAGTACTCCTTTGAGCAGGGTGATCAACGGGGATAGGGCATCGCGGTACCCGGAGTGGCCGCCCCGGTAGGCGCCGTGGGTGCCCCAGTGCTGTCAGGGGCACCCACGGCGCTGCGATAAACGCGGCGGGAATAGAGGTCCCCCAGGTAACGGGCACAATCGGGGTAGGAGGCGGGGTTATCGACCACGGCTTCGGTAATCATCACAGCGGCCCGCTCCGGGGGTGGCTTGAACACCCCGGTGGTCTGTTTGACGACGCCGTAGGCAGCGGCCCAGCTGACTTCATGGTTATTGCCATTGCTGCGCATGAAGCAATACACCTGGGCGGCTTTGGCGCCCGAGGGTTCGACCGCCTGGGCGGGGTTCGCCAGGGAGGCTGCAGCCCCGGCTGAGAGCGCCAGGCCGAGCATTCCTGGAAGCAGGCGGCGGAGCTTGGGGGGGTGGACGCGCATCGGCGGGGCGGGATGGACCGGCTCAAGCTATCCAGTCAGGCCCATCTGTCCAGCCACGCAATGGCATCGAACTTCTGGGTTTCAGCCTCCCGGTGGCGCTGCGCCCGCCGGCAGCACTAACCGCACGATCAGCGGGAGTACTAGCAGCACCGTGATTAAGCGCACCGCATGCAGGGCGGCCACAGCGGCCCCCACACCAAACTCCGCACCCACCAGGCTCATGCCGCTGATGCCCCCCGGAGCCGCCCCCAGCAAGGCCACCACTGGATCGATTCCCAGCAGACGACTGCACCACAGGCCGACCACGACACCGGTCAGCACCAGGGTCAGGGTGATCAACAGGGCCGGTCTCCACAACACCTTCAATTCGGCCACGGCAGCGCTGGTGAGGCTGGTGCCGATCACGGTGCCGATGGCGATTTCAAGGATGGTGCGGGTCCCCGAGGGCCACTGGGCTGTATCGAAATGGCCGCTCATGCTCTGTAGGGCTGCTCCGATGAGGGCTCCCGCCAGGGGGGCCGCGGGGATACCCGTCCGCAGGGCCACCAGGCCCCCCATGATGCCGGCAAGCCCGTAAAGCCCGAGTAGCCAGGGAGCCATGGGTTCAGCCATACAAGGAGCATCCAGTGTGGAAGATTCGTTTCCACCTTGAGCGTCCAGCCATTTTGTGTTGTGATGCCGCTAAGTGATGTTGCGGTCCAGCGCCGCTTGACCCATGGCTTCTCCTTCGGTGTCGTTCCGCATCAGCCGCCATACGGAGGATCTGGCGATTACTTTGCATGCCCTTTCCCAGCGCCTAGTGGCCTTGGAACAGCGGCTGGACCGCCTGGATTCCGAGTTGCATCAAGAGCGTGCCCATGGGGCTGATCCGGAGGATCTGGCCCGGCTCGATAAGGCCGAGTCTCTGTTGCGCGATTGTCGGCTGTTGTTGGAAAGTGAACCGGCTGATTCCCTGGAAGCTGGTGGCAGCCCAGGCTTGGCATCATTCAAGGCCCCAGTCCCAGGGTCTGATTCGGCCGTGGCCAAGCAAAACGTTCACGGATGGGATGCCGCCTGAGGGGCGGCTGGAGTGGTGCATAAAGCAACTTCCAACAATCCCAGCCAAGCCATGCCAAAATGGAAATAAAGTGACCATGGCTTACCCTTCTGCCCATTCTGTTGCTTCAACGGTTGCTGGCCCTACCCCTGTGAGGCATGCAACAGGCAATCCCCGTTGTTCTCTTCAGGCTGAGCGCGATCACCAACTGGAGAAGTTGGAGTTTGCCCTCGCCGTCGCCCTCACCCGCGGAGACGGCGAACGATCCCTTGCCCTGCGGCAGGCGATCGAAGCCTTGGGGGGCAATGGTGAAGAACCCGGCACCTAAGGCTTCGGGACTGGGTTGTGTTGCACAAACTTGCCGTTAATGCGTCAATGGTCGCAACGAACCCGTTTTATGCCTATTCTGATCTATGAGATGAGTTGCTAGCTTCCAGCGTTTTTCGAAGGCGGACACCATTTTTGAAATCGTGACTAGTTTGTTCACGCTTTTGATACCAGCGGCTTGATCGTTTCTCCTTACCCCTAGGAATCCTTGACACCCCTTACCCTTTCGCGCCCCGGCTCAGCTATTCCAACCCGTACGACCTATCCAGCTCAGGTTGTCAAGTCGGCACCATCCCGTACCTGTGACGAACGCGGAGACCATCGCCGTCAATTTATGGATCAGGCGAATGGCTTTAATGCCCAAGCCCGTCTCGCGGCTGATGGGGGAGATGTGTGCGGTGCTGCCCGTCTCATCTTGATGGCTTTGGATTGTGAACGTCGTGCCGGCGGTCTGGGGCCCCAGGTGATGCAAGTGATTAAGCCCCGCTAGTGCTTTGGCTCGATCGTCTCTTTGGACAAGTTTTTGGTAATCGCCAGGCCCAGGGTGGGCAACCGGCGGAACCGTTCCCTAGTGGTTAACTGACGGGGTGCGGGCCCTACGGCTGGCTCGGCCGTAAGGCACCGGTCGGCATGCTCCTCAGCGCACGAACAGCATCTCCTGATAGGTGGGCAGGGGCCAGAGGTCGTCATCCACCAGGGTCTCGAGGCCATCCACCGCCTCCCGGAGGCTGCCGATCAGCGGCATCAGGGTGTCGGCGCAGTGATGCAGGTGGCCGTGGGTGTCGTGGGGGGGATTGGCGAGGGCCTCCTCCAGGGCACCGCAGCGCTGCACCAGCTTGCTGTTGAGGTCTGCGATCGTAGAGATCAGGCTCCGATCGCTTTGGATACCGATCGCCTCCTGATCCCGCAACGAACGGCTCAGGCGCTCCAGGGTCTGCATCACCACCGGATAGATCTGCGTGCGGGCCATGCGCAGGGCTAGCCGCACTTCCACCTCGATGGCGAGGATGTACTGCTCGGCATACACCTCAAAGCGGCTTTCGAGCTCCACTGGTGTGAGAACCCCCTGCCGCTCGAACAGATCCCGGATCTCGGGGCGTTCCAGCACCGGTAGGGCATCGGCGCTGGTGCGCAGGTTCTCGAGGCCCCGCTCCTCCACGGCCTTGCGGTGCCACTCGCTCGAATAGCCGTCACCGCCGAAGACCACGGCGCCGTGGTCGTTCATGGTGCGTTTCAGCACAGCGAAAGCGGCCTCCTCAAGGGGAATGCCGCTGTTCAGCTGCTCCTCCAGCTGATCACTGATCCACTGGAGTGAATCGGCGAGGATCGTGTTCAGCGCCACCAGCGGGCCCGCCACCGTCTGGCCGGAGCCCACCGCCCGGAACTCGAAGCGATTGCCGGTGAAGGCGAAGGGGGAGGTGCGGTTGCGATCGCCGGGATCCTTGTTCAGCTCCGGCAGGGTGTCAACCCCGAGGGACATCAGGGCCGCCTCGGCGGAACCCTCCAGACGGCCGCTGCGGATCTGGTTGAACACATCCTCCAGCTGGCTGCCGAGGTACACCGAGATGATCGCTGGAGGTGCCTCGTTGGCGCCGAGGCGGTGGTCGTTGCTGGCGGTGGCGATCACGGCCCGCAACAGGGGGCCAAAGCAGTGCACGCCGCGGATCACCGCCGCGCAGAAGATCAGGAACTGCAGGTTGGCGTGGGGGGTCTTGCCGGGATCGAGCAGGTTGCCCTGGGTGGGGTTGCCGATCGACCAATTCACGTGCTTGCCGCTGCCGTTGACGCCGGCGAAGGGCTTCTCATGCAGCAGGCAGGTGAGGCCATGCTTCTTCGCCGTGCTGCGCAACACGGTCATCGTCAGCTGCTGGTGGTCCGTGGCCACGTTGGCGGCTTCGAAGAAGGGTGCGAGCTCAAACTGGCCAGGCGCCACCTCGTTGTGGCGGGTCTTGGCCGGGATGCCGAGCCGGTAGAGCTGGGCCTCCACGTCCTGCATGAACACCTGCACCCGCTCCGGAATGGCCCCGAAGTAGTGGTCGTCAAACTGCTGACCCTTGGCCGGTGGAGCGCCGAAGAGGGTGCGGCCGGCCAGGATTAGGTCGGGCCGCAGGGCGGTGTAGCTGGAATCGATCAGGAAGTACTCCTGTTCGGCACCGCAGCTGGAGTTGACCGGGGCGATCGCGGTTTCGCCGAGCAGCCTGAGCAGCCGCTGGGCCTGCTTGCTCATCGCGGCGTTGGAGCGCAGCAGTGGCGTCTTGAGGTCGAGCGCCTCGCCGGTCCAGCTCACGAACACGGTGGGGATGCACAGCGTCACGCCGTTGGGGGTGCGCATCAGCCAGGCGGGGCTGGTGACATCCCAGGCGGTGTAGCCGCGGGCCTCGAAGGTGGTGCGCAGGCCGCCGTTCGGGAAGGAGGAGCCGTCCGGTTCGCCCTGCACCAGCAGCTTGCCGGAGAACTCGGCGATCGCCTTGCCGTCGGACTGGGGCGAGATGAAGCCGTCGTGCTTTTCAGCGGTGAGGTTGGTGAGGGGATAGAAAACGTGGGCGTAGTAGAGGGCACCGCGGACACAGGCCCAGTCCTTCATCGCCTGGGCTACCACGTCGGCCACCGAGAGGTCGAGCTTGCTGCCTTCGCGGATCGAGCGCTGGATCGAGCGGAACACCTCCTTGGGCAGCGCCGAGCGCATGGCTTCGAGGCCGAAGACATCGACGGCCCAGATCTCCTCCAGGGGCACCGGCGGCTCGACCGCCGTGGGGGGCCGCTGCAGAATCGTCTGGAGGGCCTGGAGGCGAGCTGGAGAGGGCATGGGCGGCTCGGGTGGTTGGGAAGATTACTCTGACCAAGCCAACACAAGAGTTGGTGCCTTGCGATGCAATGGTCGCTACATAAGCCGAAATGAGTTGGAATGGGTTAAGTATTTTTGGAGTAGGGGCGGAGCTATCCCCGATTTCAGTTGCACCAAGGCATGGGAGGTGAGAGGCTCAAGCTGGACCCAGATCTAGCGATCGTTGCAGGCCTTGCTCTAGTGCAGATACTGGGCAGCGGACAAATAGGCCTGGGTCTCGCTGACCGAAGCAAAAGATGTTAATGGTTTATCAATCTGGACCCCGACGCTCCCTGCACCAGCCACGGAATCATTGCTTATCAGTGCACGGCCGTGGTCGCCGGAAAAGTCTGCCAAAGGGCTTGGTCTGAAAATGTTCCATTCTCTTGGCGCTTGATGTAGGCGATGCCCACATTTAACTTGCCTGAAGACGTGAGCGTATCAAAGGGAACTTCGTATACCCCATTGCCTGCATAATAAATGCCCTGGAAATGGGTAAAAATCTGATTGCTTGGATCATTTTGGTAGTTATAATACTTTTCGTTTTTGGCTATGCCCGTCAATGGGTCCATGTCAGCAAGCATTCCCCTGCCGAATGCGGCATCCTGCGGCAAGGCTTTTTGCGAGAGGCTGGGGAGCTTTTGAGAAGCCTGGGAGTAGCCCAGCGCAAGATCACTAGTGGTGCCTCCGCCGGAAACGGTATAGGTGTTGTCCTTGTTGAGCCAGATTCCGAAGAGTGTGTGGTAGGTGTATTGGTCTTTGTAGACGGCGTTGGTTTGGGAATTGGTCGTTGGATTGTAGATGTAAGATCCGCTTCCAGGACCCGAATTCAGAAAGAGACCTATATAGCCAGCCACGGTTGAAAAGTTACCGACGGTGTACCCCCCGTCAATACTATGCAAATAGGTATATTTTGCGGGTGTATTATTGCCGGTGATGGCTTGAAATGACTTGAATCGACTTGGGGCGGCGGAAGCATCATTAAGCTGACTAAGGCTTCCTTGGTAATAAAAACCAAGAATGGAGCCGCTGCTGTTGGCCCAAGTACCTACTAAGGCTACATTCCCAATCCCTCCAGGTCCTTTGCCAGGAGAAAGAATATCTGCTCCATAGCAAGATGTACCCGTGGCCCCAGTGAAGGGAACGTTGAAATTGATCCATTGACCACTGCCACTGCCCGCGCTAGTGCTTTTGCCATCAATGGCACCGACGTACACCGCGCCAATGCCACCAGCGGCGAAGGGGCTGCCTGTGGTTCCAGTAATGATATAGCTGGCCTTTCCCTCCTGGCTACCATAGGGATTAACCTTGATCCCTTGTAGCGCGTAGAGATTGGCAGAAGGCGAATAATTGGAAGTGAAGGGACTATAAATTATGGTCTTTGGTGAGCCATTGGGCCCGAGACCGAAGTTGTAGCAATAGTCTTTGTCGAAAACTATTTTTCGTTCGATAAAACTTGAGCCATTTCATTAGCCTTGAGTTTTGTTTTTCTAGCCAACCTCAAGGCCCAGTGCCGCGTGCCAAGGGCTACTGGTAACATTTCTTCGCTTAATCGATTCGGGAGTTGCCGGTCGCGTGCCACGGGTCTGAGCCTGGCCGGCACTATCGAGGATGAAGTTGGTGAGCGTCTTGTGGTTTGCTTCGGCGGCTCGGCGCAGCAGTGCTTCCTGTTCCGGCGTGGCACGCTGGCCTAGCCGGGCCGAGCGTGCAGGCGGTGAAGTTCCGATGGTTGCCCTGGCGACCGATGCGCGCCTGCAGGAGATGGCGGCCGTGATCCATGGCGTGATCCCAGGCTCGGAGGCGCGTCTGTACTCCTGGGGAGAAGCCTGCGGCTACGGCTCCAGGGCAAGGGGAACCGCTGGCCCTGAGTCGGACATCGATTTATCGCATCCGAGACGGTCTCGCGACAATCAGCTGTTGCCGCTTCAGTAGGTTTGGCACAGACACCACGGCCCTCTTCTGGGTAGGGGTGAACCATCTGGCGACGCAGACCAAGGAGGATGGTGACCCCATGGCCCCGCAAGCTGCGCACCCTTTGGCCTGAGCCCCCCGCTTTTGCAAGGGTTCTCGGTCTTGTGGCCGTCAACCAGGCTTGCAGCTGGCTGGAGGGGAACGCAGCTAACCTCTGTATTCCATTCAATGAACCAGGCACCCGGATCCACAAGGCAACCTCCCAGGGGGAACCATTTTCTAGTTATGGCCGCCGCTTGCGCGGCAATCGGATCCGGCGCCTTGGTCCAAGCGGCACCAAACCCCCCGAAGGCGATCCGGCCATTGGCTGCAGCCCAGGTGGCACGGGACGGATGGAAAGACTGCTCCTTCAATGGTGTAGCCATCGGCTGCGTTGATCAACAATTGCCCGATGGGATCCGCCTGGTGTGGAAGGACGGCCTGAAGATGACCTACCGCCTGCTCCATCCCCCGCAAGCGGGTGGGCCCGCCGAATGGCGCGATCAGCTGGGCGGGGTTTGGCGCAGGCAGCTCTTGGCCCAGGGCAACACCGTGCTCACGAATGTGGCCAGCGGTGCCAGGATCGTTGTGCCCCTGCGCTTCCCCTGCAAGCCTCCGCTGCAAGGAGAGGTGGGCTATTGCCACAACTGACCCCCCGACGGTCAGTGCGAACGGCTGATCAGGAAACGAGCTAGGGAATGGCGACCATGCAACGCTGAAAATACATGTCCCGGTCTGCCAATCCGTTGGTGCCACCATTGACGCGCAAAGTGACATCTTTGACACTAGGATTGGAATCACATAGCTGATTCATCCGGTTATTTTGCCACCAGAACCCTGCCGAGCTAAAGGGATAATGTTCGGCAACATAGTCAACCCCCTGCATCACGGCAGAATCGTGGATGAAGTTGGCAAAATCCTGGTAATTGGCACGTCCAGTCAGTTGAATGTAACCGGCCCCCTTGTAGCGCGGGCCATCCCCTGGCTGGGTGTTACCCAGATCGTCTCTGCCCTCATAGTCCCAGCCGGAGGCGAGCTCTTTTTTATAGCGTCCACCCCCTGATTCATGGGCGGTTTGGCTGAGGAAGTGGCGGAGTCTGGGCTTGGTGGTGACACCGAATCGCTGCAGGCAGTCGTTCAGCTCGATAACTTCCTGGTCCTTGATCAGCTCTGGACTGCAGATCCAGATGCTCGCCAGTTGTTGTTTGCTGATCAATGCCGCCGCCGCACCGGCCTGGCCTGGGCCTTGGCCTGGGGGCTTGGGGGGAGTCCGGAATTGGATGGCCCAGGCGGCCGTGTCATCCATTAGGGCTTGATTGACCTGGGCGGCAAAGGCTTTCATCGCTTCCACGTGGTTGGGATTATCCTTGCGAAAGTAGGTGATGAAGTCGAGGAACTTTTCGGGTGCAATTTTGGCCATGATTAAGGTAGTTGACTGGGAAAAGAAAATTTGTGACTAGATAGCGAGTCCTATTGGGATCTCGTTATCATTCACCACCATGCCGGGAGCTGTCTTTCGCCCCTGCCCGAGTGACATGAGATGGACGGATGCAGTGGTTGCACCTAATCGGGGCTGACTATGGGACAGTCGCATATTGAGGAATTGGAGGCAGAAACTTGCCGACAATAAGCGATTTGGAACCCTTCGTCATCCCCACGGTGGCACTGGGATGGTTGAAACATCCCGCTCGGTGCTGGCAAAAGCTAGAAGACTGGTCTCATTCGAGCCTTGGATGCTGCAGCCCTGGCTGGAGCGAGCTCAGAGACCGGCTTTGAGACCCGTGGGTTTGCCTTGGACGCTGGTGACGATCCGACCATCACCGCTGCCCGGTCCCCGATCCCAGAAGATGCGATCAAAGGTGTCGTAACTGTATTCGTCGTAGGCACCTCCGATACCGATGTCGTAGCTGTCGGAGGCACCATGGCGGGTGCCGAAGGGGTCGTGGACGAGCCAGACCTTGCGATCGGGATCGTGTCCGACCACCAGCACAATATGGCCGCCACTTTTGTACTTCACACCGATGACCACCGGAATACCCTGGCTCAAGGAGAGCAGGAGATCATCGGCTGAAATGGTTTGCTGGGTGTAATACGACTCGATGCCAAGATCCTTGAGGGCCATACTTTGGCAGTTGTGATCCGTGGTGTCACCGTAGCGGGCGAGCAGCTTCTGATAGGCCGATTCCGGCTCCTTCAGGCCCTGGGCTGCCGCCGAGCGGCTGAGCTCGCCATTCAAGAGAAAATCGGCCAGCATGGTGCAGGATGTTAGGTTGCACTGGCGGTATCCATTGCCAAAGGTTGGATGCCAGTCGTTATCGGTTTGGCCCCGATACTTGACGGGAAGCTTGACCGCCTGCGGCAGACCCTCAACCTCGACATGGGGCTGGTAGGCATAGACCGTGTTCAGTTTGGTGATCCCATCGCTGGCCAAGATGGGGGTGACCAGTTGGAGCTTGATGTGTTGAAAACGATCGGGAGTGATCGCGCTGACGGGCATCCTCGTTCCCGCCTTGACCAAAATCTTTTCGGACGACTCCAGGTCTTGGGATCCGACTGGATTTTTTTTAAAAATAGTATCGATACGGGCGGTCACGGCCTTCTGGGGCGAATTGCTCATCGTTGACTCTTTGGTAAAAAGGGGGATGGACTTAATCCATGCCATTCTGCTGCCAACAGAGGCCATTGCCAACAGAGGCTGCTCGCACACCACGAGCTGGCGGCTCCGCTGGCCATGGCACTCAGTGGCCGGCTTGCTCCCCCACCGGCTGCAGCGTGTCGGGATTGACGGGTGCCAAAAAGGCCGCTTGGGCGCGCACCCGGCAGGCAACGGGATGCATCTGTTGCCCCTGAGGCCGCAGATCTTGGCGCAGGTCGAAGGGATGGGCGAGTAGCCGTAACCAGGGACGCCCGGCCATGATCACGATGGCTTCGGTGCTATCTCCCTTGAGTTCGCTGTCCACGACTGATCCGTAGGCCAGTACAGCCACCACCTGGCCCCGCTCGTCGCGGCAGTTGAGGCCCGCCGGATCCCGTTCCACCACAAGCCATTGGCGCTGGGGATAGGCGGTGCGGTTGCCGGGTAGGCGGGTGGAAAGGAAATCACCGTCGGCGTTGGCCAGGGGCACATCGGCGATTTGGGCCCCGGCGCTGGTCCAAGGCAAAAGGGCGGTAACCAAGGCGACAAGCGGAAGGCAGCAGGAACGGAGCATGAATCGTGCGCCAGTCACCCTTGAGACTACGGAAACCACGGCGGGCCGCTGGGTGCCAGATCATGCCTCCATAGCCTTGCCAGCCGATCGCAGCGTGAGGCCGCCAGCACCCGGTGCCGTGGATCGGCGTGGCTTCGGCGGCGTCGTTGTGCCAGGTGAGCGCGGGGAGGGAGGTGCGGGAGTCCGATGCGGCAAGGGCCTCCGCCTCCCGCACCTGCGCTACAGCGAGCAACTGGGCCGAGAGATCAAACCCCTCCAGCGTCAGGGGAGCTGGCGTGACTGCCTGAGAAGGCTCAATGCCAGCCCGGATCAGGGAGTCCAGCACAATCACAATCAAGAAGGATCTCTCCGCCCCATGCCGCTCTAGCAGCCACACCCCGCAGGGCTATCGTATCGGTGGCCTGCTGGGCCTCGCAGGCGGCGGCCCAACAGAGGTTGCCCTCGTCGTAGGCGTGGAAGTGAATCTTCGAATAGGCGAGAACGGCCTGCGAGGGACTGGTGCTGGCCGCCAGCAGGGGCTCGGCGTCCCGCTGAAGCTGTTCGAGCCGCTGCCGCCAGGCGATGCCGCGGCCCTCGGCGGTGCGAATGAGCAGACGCCGCGCTTGTCAGAACAACAGCTGGCGCAGGGGCTCCACCGCCAGCCCCCGATTGATCAGCAAGCCCAAGGGATGATTCGCTTCCAACCAGTTGGGCGGCGGAGAAGTTGCGGGCAGGGCCGGGGTGATCGGCCGCGGATGGGTAAGCCAGTCCTTTCTCGACCAACAAAGGGTGACGGCCGCTCAGAAGGTGTCCCCGACGGGATGCATGGCCGATCCCACCCCAATCCAAGGACCATACTTCAACATCACCTCCACACCTCGTCCACATAACATCGAGGCAACTTCAACACATCGCCGGGACAACATGAACAGAAAGGAAGCAGACGAATCAGCCAAGACGTGAGGTAACTTAACCCAAGCTGACGCTTCAGCGCCAATGCAAAGAGCTCTGTCTTTGCCTGGCGTATTATATAGATCGCCTGAAACCAGATGGCGAGCGCCAGCTTGGTGGCAAAGTCCATGCAGTGCAGCGGGCAATGGACCGCAAATCGTAGTGCTATTGATGCGGCAAATAGTTAATTAAGCAGACACAGGTTGCCAAGGGAATTATTGATTCGGGGCAGGCTTGAATCTCGCCGGATAAGGCGAATTGATAAGGTACACGCTCACTCATTGCTTACATTATCTTGTTGAGAAGCAATCACGCAGTGCGGTAGTTTACGCCCAACTCGCTCATCAGGTAGAGGGAAGAAATGCCTGTTTTAACTTTCCTCACCAAATAGAAAGCATGGAACCACTTGGTAAGGGGCAGCTACTGCTTTGCTGAAGCCTATGGGCTAGGTGGCTTCCATGATCGTTCACGCATTGACAGTCGTCTGATGAAGGCAGCTCCGGCATTGATAGCGCCTGGGGCGATGGCCATACACAAGACCATGCTCTTGTTCTCCACATCGGGTGCACCTGAATCCATTCGGCCAGCGGGTTTGCTCTAGGGCTGCCTCGCATTGCTCCTCGGTGACGTACAGCCCAAGGAACTGCGACAATGACATTCTAGTCTTGTACTGGATCCGGTTCATCATTATGGAATCAAGCTTGGTCAATGTATAGCAGTTTAGACCGAAAGATCGCTCACGAAGCTTTGCGCTTAATCAAGAATATTTATGCTATACCTAACGCTTCCTTGTATGCGGGTATTATATGATTATCGGCAACTGCTCCTTTATGATTCGCAAAGTAGATTGGTTCGCCAATATGATGATAATCAAGATCTGGACGTAAAATAGAAGTAGATCTGAAGCGAGTTAGCCCCGTTTTTTTCAAGGATTTAGATGCTGTATCACTTGCCCCAGAACCAGAAGTCAAGTTAATACTTGGCAAAGGCAAAGTAGGAACAATGTCTTCACTGTTAGCAATTCTAAAGCATTCTAGTTCATGAAACTTCTGATAGAATTCTAACCCTCCTGCTCTTGGGCTTGCGAAGGAATAAAGGATAGGGGATTTGCGAAAGTGCTCCAATAAATGAATATGAAGTGTCGACATTGTTGCCAAAGCTCCTCCTAGGCTATGCCCTGTAACATAGACTTGAGCATCAGGGGGGCAGTTTTTGATAGCTTCTTCTATGCAATCCTTGATAGAAGGTCTACCGCCATTGGACTTAAGGGGATTGGGTCCAATATCTTTGCGGGTATAGATTTTGTGGAAACCACGATGTACCTTGCCTAATCGTACGTCATTTAGAAAGGGTTCACATCCTGGCCTAAACTGAAAATTTGTGATCCACTCAGCTCGCGTCATGGTACCTCGAAAGGCAACATAGATTTCATTGTTGTCTTCATCATGTGCAATAAATCCAAACGGAACCCTCTCTCTCCATATGCTTCCTAGCTCCCTTATGTCTGTCTTGAAGATATCGAAGCCGGGGAATCTCTCTGCAAAACCAAAACGGAGTCTAATTCTATATACTTTCTTGTCAATGATAATTGGCGTTGTGTCATTATCCCAAATCCATTTGTCTTCATTTTGAGATCTATCAAACTCTTGATATGCTTTCTCAACCAATAGGAGAAGCTTTCTGGCCAAGTGAAGGTTGAAGCTTGAATCCTGCGGCACTGTAAGCATTGGGTCAAACTTTTTTCTCAACAGCTTATAGCGGAAGCAGTGCGGAGGAGCGGCGTCTGGCGTTCCACTCGTCACATCTGTTCACAAAGAGCTATTAGGGCGCTCGCCGTGCGTCGGAGATCTTCTGTGTGCGGTGTTTAGTCGAAATTTCCTGTCGATTCTTCGAACTCTTTATTGGACGGTTCCGAGAACCAGAGCCTGCCGGCCGTTCCCTTCCGAGAACCACTGAGGCATTCCAGTGGGCCATGCAACTCCTTTTTCCGCAACGGGTCTTCCAGAACGCGCGACCAAGATAACCGTGGTTCACGGGTCCGAGAACCAATGTGGAGTTCCCCCGATTTCGAGGACTGGTCTTAGGCATCACAGGAATGATTGTAGGGGTTGTCGCAAGGCATTGCTCGTCATTGATTGGACTGAGGCAACCGATCGTTGAATAGCGGCGTTCTCGGTTGTAGTAGCCCTCGATCCAGAGGGCCAATGACCTCTGGATCTCAAAAGTATTGAACAGGGTTTTGGCATCGTCATCGAGGTTCAGTTCAATTTTGAGGGTAGAAAAAAGCTCTCCATAACTGCGTTATCCCTGCAGCAGCCCTAGGCGGACTTGCTGCAACTGATCCCATGTTTCTGTAGCAGCTTGCGGGAGTCGGAGGCCCGATACTGATTGCCTTGGTTCGTGCGGATGATCAGAACCATCCAGACCGCTAGGTATCGCCAATCAGCGCTGTGCGGATGTAGGTGATGTCACCTGCTCAGTAGAGGTTCGGGGCTGGGGGATGGAAGTCCTGCAACAGCAGGTTGTCCACCACTCCACAGGCCGTGCTGCTGGCCTGGGCGCAGGGCCGGAACACTTTGCGGGTCTTGGCTCTCAGCGCATTGAGGCGCATCAGTCGAGCGACGCGATGCAGCCCGACATGGCGGCCAGATGCACGCAGTTCCTGATGGATCGGCGGGGAGCCGTAGAAACCCCAGTACTCCTCCCAACACCGCCTCGATCTCAGCGGAGATCACAGCGTTGTTCGCCGCCCGCTCCCCCGGCGCCTCCTGCCACTGCCGCCAGGTGTTGCAGCCACTGCGGGCCCCATCCAGCTGCCGGGTGCTGATGGAGAGCGCTTTCGAAGCTGCGCATCGCCGATGCCGATCCGTTGACGCCTGGCCGCAGGCTGGTGATCCCGCGGCGGCAAGTAGCCGATGGGTTGGCGTTGCACCAGCCGGAATGGAAAGCGGTGATGGAGCGTCCTCACCCCATGGTCCATAAATGGACATCCACATGCTGAGCGGCCGCATGGAAGTCCTTGTCGGTTGTTAGCAGCGTCAGGTCATAGCGCTGGCTGAGTTGGATAAGCAGGGCATCAATGGTTCCG
>Ga0114959_10002797_pt1 | contig 14062 bp, 7 predicted proteins | sample C_130625_EF_Meta_FD_87317 | JGI IMG/M metagenome (GOLD analysis project Ga0114959, IMG submission 87317) | Freshwater microbial communities from Lake Croche, Canada to study carbon cycling - C_130625_EF_MetaG | ecosystem: Environmental > Aquatic > Freshwater > Lake | place: Lake Croche, Canada...
AATATTTTTTGGCATATATGAATGAAAATTATAATTTATTAAATAATTTTCAAGTATCTGAAGTTAGTAAATTAGAATGGAAAACCATTGATGAATGTTTAGAATCGATAAGACCATATAATTTAGAAAAAAAGAAATTAGTTACAAATATTAATAAAGTATTAGAAGAATATAGATTATATTCATAATATATAGTATTATGACAGATACAATAGAAAAAAAGAAAAATTTTGTATTAGAATCTGATACAAGTTCAGTATCAGATAAAAAACCAGAGTCATCTTATACATTATCAAGTAATAATACAAAATCACAAGAGGCGTCATCAGTTCCTTCTACTTCATCATCAGAATCATCTAACGGTCCTTTAATAGTTAAAGACTTAGAAACAGAATTCAATAAAATTAGTTGTGATGATGAGAATTATTATACAAATGAATGTAATAATTTTTTATTAAAAAGAGAAATACTAGAAAGTAACTATTTATCTGAGCATCCTGAGTCAGACCCATATTTATATCCAAATCTAAGTGATAAAAATTTTAATGTTAAAATTGCGTCTAAAAAAGAATTTAATGATACAAAATATGATGGAACAATTCATGATAGCATTAAAGAACAAGCAGATTTGTTAGCTAATGCTGATTTTGAATTACAACCACATCAAGCATTTGTCAAAAATTTTATGTCATTTCAAACGCCGTATAGCAGTTTGTTATTATATCATGGATTAGGTTCTGGGAAATGTCACTTAAAAGGCACACCCATTATGATGTTTGATGGAACAATAAAATTAATAGAAAATATTAAAGAAGGTGATTTATTAATGGGTGATGATTCTACACCAAGAACTGTATTATCATTAGCAAGAGGTAAAGATAAGATGTATGATGTTATATCAACTACAGGTGACAAATATACAGTAAATCAAGAACATATTTTATGTTTAAGAACATCATCTGTTTCAAATATTGTTGAAATCTCAATAAAAGATTATTTAAAATTATCTGAACCTGAAAAAGAGATATTAAAAGGATATAAAGTTCCTGTAGAGTTTCATGAAACAGATTTACCTGTTGACCCTTATTTGGTAGGAATGAATTGTTATTCACAAAATGAAAATAAAATTAAAAACATCCCTTTAATTTATAAATGCAATTCTAGAGTGAATAGATTGAAACTTTTAGCTGGATTGTTAGATAGCATCCCTAATTTATCAAACGATAATAGTTTCAACTTTGAAGAAAATGACGATACATTAATAAATGATATTATTTATTTAATTAGAAGTTTAGGTTTTGCTTGTTATAAATCAGCAAACCCAATTGATTGTAATTATATAAGAATACATATTAGCGGCGAAGGTCTTGAAACCATTCCTACTTTAAAACATAAACTTGTTGTTGAACCAACAAAGGATGCGTTACTAACGGGAATTAAAGTTGAATATGTTAATGAAGACGAATATTATGGGTTTACATTAAGTGGTAACTGTAGATATTTAATGGGTGATTTTACTGTAACACATAATACATGTAGTGCTATTGGTGTGTGTGAAGAAATGAGAGACTATATGAAGCAGATGGGAATTACTAAAAGAATAATTATTGTTGCTTCTGAAAATGTTCAAGATAATTTTAAATTACAACTATTTGATGAGAGAAAATTAAAACAAGTAGATGGTATTTGGAACGTAAGAGCTTGTACTGGAAACAAACTATTAAAAGAGATTAATCCTATGAATATGAAAGGATTATCAAAAGAAAAAGTAGTTAGCCAAATTAAAAATCTTATTAATGCTTATTATATCTTTTTAGGCTACGGACAATTTGCTAATTATATTATCAAAACGCTTAATTACACAGATGAAATTGAAAGGACCAAAACAATAGATAAAAGAAAACCTGGTGAAAAAAATAAAATTCAATCTCTTAAAGATTTAAAAATTACTTTAAATAAAAGAATAATTCAAAGGTTACGTAATGAATTTAATAATAGACTCATAGTAATTGACGAGGTTCATAATATTCGTAAAACAGACGACAATGAAAATAAAAAAGTCGCTATGTATCTTGAAATGCTTGTCAAATCTGCTGAAAATTTGAGGTTTCTTCTTCTCTCTGCTACACCTATGTATAATAGTTATAAAGAAATAGTTTGGTTGCTTAATTTAATGAATACAAATGATAGGCGCAGCAGAATTGAAGCAAAAGATATATTTGATAAGAATGGTGATTTTAAGAAAAATGGTGAAGAATTACTTATTAGAAAAGCTACAGGATATATTTCATTTGTTAGAGGTGAAAACCCTTACACATTTCCGTATAGAGTTTATCCAAGTGAATTCGCAAAAGAACATACATTCCCTTCTATTAAATATCCATCATATCAAATGAATCTAAAAAAAATACCACATGAAGATAAGAAAAGAATCCTTAGTTTATATTTAAATAAAATTGGTAATTGTGGTAACTGTGGAAAATGTCAATATTGTTGTTATAAATATATTATTTATAATTTAAGGAATAAAAAATTTTCCGTAACTACTAAGAAGGGTGTTGTAAGAGATATGCCCAGTTTTGAGAATATGGAATCATTTGGTTATACACTTTTACAGACACCATTGGAATCTTTAATTATTTCATATCCAGTTCCAGGATTAAAATCTATTTTGGATGAAATACCTTCGGAACATTTTTCTGAAGAACTTTCTGAAAATTTTTCTGAATTAACTTTTGAAGATGAAGATGAAGATGAAGAAAATGAAGAAAATGAAGAAAATGAAGAAAGTGAATCAGAGAAAGAAGTTACTCCTTTAAAACAAATAAAACCCAAATCAATAATTATTGAAAATTCAAGTGAAATCGCAAATAATAATTCATTTGGAAATGATGTAGTAACGAAATCATCTTCTGTTACAAAAACATTGGTTGATTCCTCAAACAAATTGGCACCTTCTGTAGCCAAAACACTAGCTGATTCCACAAAAACACTAGTTCCTTCTGTAACCAAAACTCTAGTCGATTCCACAAAAACACTAGTTCCTTCTGTAACCAAAACTCTAGTCGATTCCGCAAACACATTAGTCCCTTCTGTTATGACAAAAAAAGGCGGTGTAACATCTTCATCTAAAATTGACAATAGTATGTCAATTGACCCACATCAATTGACTGGTAAGGCTGGTTTAGAGAGAATGATGAATTATGTTGATGAAAAATCACCTCCACAAAAGGGAGAATTTGAATATAAAAAATCAACGATTGATAATTATGGTAGAATATTTTATCAAGAAATTATTGGAAAATATAGCGTTAAAATTAAATCTGTTTTAGATAACATATTAAATCCTAAAAATCAAAAGGTAGGAGAGGGTATTATATTAATTTATTCACAATATATTGATAGCGGATTAATTCCTATGGCTCTTGCTTTGGAGGAAATGGGATTTACAAGATATGGTGAAAATGTAAAACCTTTATTTAAAAGTAGACCATCTGAGGTTGTTGATGCTAGAACAATGAAGTCACCAGAAGATAAAAAAAATTATATGCCTGCTCGTTATTCAATGATTACAGGCGACCCCAGATTATCACCAAATAATGATTTTGAAGTTAAAGGGTTAACAAATGAAAATAATAAAGAAGGTCATAAAATAAAGGTTGTATTGATTTCTAAAGCTGGTTCCGAAGGTATCGATTTAAAATTTATTCGTCAAGTTCACATTTTAGAACCTTGGTACAATATGAATCGCCCAGAACAAATCATTGGACGTGCTGTGCGCAATTTTTCACACAAGGATTTACCATTTGAAAAGAGAAATGTTGAAATTTTTATGTATGGAACAATTTTGGATGACAACAACGAAGAATCTGCTGATTTATATGTATATCGTGTTGCGGAATATAAAGCTATTCAAATTGGTAATGTTAGTCGTGTGTTAAAAGAATCCGCGGTTGATTGTATAATAAATCATGACCAAACAAATTTTACACAAGAAATTATGTCCGCAAATTTGAAAGAACCTATTACTCAAAAATTGTCTAGTGGATTAATATTAAATGAATTTAAGGTAGGAGACGCACCATTTTCACCAGCATGTGATTATATGGCTACTTGTAATTATTCATGTAGACCCGATAAAAAGATTGATGAAAATAATTTAAATGAGGATACTTATAATGAAAACTTTATTATGATGAATTCAGAGAAAATATTACAACGAATCAGAATGCTTATGAAAGAGAGTTATTTTTACAAAAAAGATGTATTACTTAAATTAATCCGAACACCAAAAGAATATCCGTATATTCAGATATATTCTGCTTTGACGCAGTTAATTGAAGATAATAGTGAATTTATTATAGACAAATATGGTAGAAACGGTAGGCTTATTAATATTGGAGAATACTATTTATTTCAACCAATTGAACTGAAAGACCAAAATGTTTCTATATTTGATAGGTCAGTTCCAATTGATTACAAACATGATATGATTAATTTTGAAATTAAAAAAAATATGGTTGCACCAGTTATTGATTCTAGAAATGTTGGTAATATAATTGTAGAAGAAGAAACAGATACAACAGCAGGCAAAAGAATCTTAGATGAAATGAAAGTAAATTTTGATATTTGTCATGATTTTACTAAACAGAATAAGGTTCCTAGAGGCGACGACAATTGGTATAAACATTGTGGCATTGTAATGAAAAAAATGTCGATAGATTTCCCAGAATCTAGTAAATACTTAATAGAATTTTTAGTATCTCATTTGATTGAATTATTATTATATGAAGACAAATTAGAGTTAATTAATTACCTATATTTTTTAGATAATATAAATAATGGGTCATTTGAATGGTTTGCGAAAGAGTATTTTGAAAAAAGAATTATTAAAACAAAAAATCTCAGTTCTATAATTTTGTATAAATTTAACAAAAGAATGATTATGATATTAAATAATAAAAATAAATGGATAGAATCTGAACCAGAAGAACAAAAAGAATTGGCAAATTCAAAAGAAGCGAAACAAAATCTTACCTTTAATGTGGATGATTTTAATACAATTATCGGTTTTATAGGATACGAAAAAAAAAATAAATATTTAGTATTCAAAACAAAAGATATAAAATCAAAAAGGGACACAGGAGCAAGATGTGATGAAGCTGGCAAAGAAAAAACATTGAAGAAAATAAATGAAATTATAGGAGAAAATAAATATAGTAGTGAATCCACAAAACTACAAAAAGACAGTGATGGAAATATTATAAAAGAAGCTGTTGGAACTGTAGAATTATGTGTTCTTCAAGAATTTATTTTGAGATATTTTGATACAATTAAGAAGAATAATAAAAAATGGTTTTTGACACCTGAAATGGCTATATACTATAAACTTTATACTGTGAATAATTAATAAAATCATATTTTATATTAAATAAAATTGAAATAAACATAAATAAAAGATAATATGTATATACAATATAACAATGGAAATCATAGACAAACAACCACAACAAAAAAATAAAAGAAGACTTCCTATTATACAAACAATATATTCAAGATGTTTGATAACTAGAAATATTATTTTACCTATTACGTCTATTGGAAAAAATATAAAAGAAACAATAGAAGAAAATATAAAGGACATATTTGAAGGTAAATGTGTTGTAGAAGGTTTCATAAAGCCTAATTCTTCAAAGATTGTTACATACTCTAGTGGGTTAGTTGTTAGAGGAAACTCCATATCATTCGAAGTAGTATTTGAATGTGAGATTTGTTTTCCTGTTGAAGGTATGCTTATAGCTTGTGTCGCTAAAAATATAACAAAAGCTGGTATTAAAGCTGAAAGCGCAAATGAATTTCCGTCTCCTATTGTTGTGTTTATAGCTAAGGACCACCATTATAACAATACATACTTCTCAGAAGTTCAAGAAGGTGATAAATTTAATGTAAGAGTTATTGGACAACGGTTTGAATTGAATGATAAATATATTTCAATTATTGGTGAAATTATTAAACCAAAAGTTGAAAAAGAATTCAATACTAAATTAAAAGAACAATCTAAGCCACGCATAGTTATAGAAGATTAGAACTAATGTGCGATTCTATATAAAATTACATATAAACCCTTGTTTATAATATATATTGATTTTTTTGTGTATTGGTATATTTATTAATTTTATTATTTAAAAACAATTTATGTATTATTTGTAAATGGAAGCTATAATATCGACAAATGAAATTAATAATTTTTCTGTTAGTGAGCTTAATTATATTAGAGAATCTGTAGAAAAAATGAACAAATTTAATCAAATTGAAGTCCTTCGAATATTTAAAAAAAATGAAGAAATAACAATTAATGAAAATAAATATGGAATTCACATAAATTTATCTGAAGTTAAAAAAGAGACTCTAGATGAAATAATTGTTTATATTAACTACGTTAATACACAAGAAAACACATTGAATAAATTTGAAAAGCAAAAAGAAGACTATAAAAATACATACTTTACAAAAGATATTAAAGATAATACCAAATTATTAAATAATACGTAATGACACTATATAATGATGTATTAAATGAATTACAATATTATATACTAGATGAAAATAATATTAGAAAATCTATAGAAATGAAATTTAAATATATACCAAATAATAATAAACCAAATAATATAAAACATGCGAGTCTTTCAAAACCAGCGAGCAATATTTTTATACCCAGAGAAAAAGACACATTATTTTGGTGCTTTTATATTTTAAAAAATGGAGAAGTAAAATATGAAACAACTAATAATAAAAATGATGTTATTGCTACTAGGTTAAAAATTGATTATATTGAAAAAATTAGAAATGAAAAACAGACTATTAAGACATATAAATTTGATACTATTAATAATATAGAGTCTAACTTATCTAACGATAAGACATTAAATGTTAAAACTTTTTTATCTCTTTGTGCTATTGAGAATATTAATGTATTAATTGTTAATAACAAGACTTATTATAAATTATTAATGAATGATACTCCAGATATATATATTGTGTATTGTTTATACAATGGAAATAAAAGCTATGAAAGAAGATACGGTTTTGAAATAGGGACACATCATGCTATTAACAATATAGAGACGACGCTTTATAGAGTTGAAAATATAGATAAACCCATTAAACCAATCACGGCATATAAAGTTCAAGATTTGGTTGATATATCAAACAAATTAGCAATTGAAACTTCTAATGCACAAACTGGAAAAGTAAAATCTAAAAAAGATTTGTATCAAGAGATTGTTCAGTATTTTTAAATTTAAAAAAAAATGAACAACAATTTAAAAATATGTCTTATTATATATATAACAATGAGTTCTATCGAAAAATCTAACGTTTCTAATTTAGAAGGTAATAATTATTCTCATGATTTTGGAAGTCCAGAACTAAATAATTTATTTAAAAACTTGGACTCTGAAACTCAGAGTAAGATTACCAAATATACGAATAAAGATGTTCAAATAAATATTTTGAAAGATATGAACGACACAAATTTGAATGCTTATTTCAAAACCTTATCTAAAGCTAAAAGAGAAGAATTAGAATCATTCGGACTTCGTGATAAATATAAATTTTTAAAAGAAATTATAGCATTGGACATTAAAAAACACAATTTACATGGACAACAAAAAACAGTGCCTATTGAACCTCCTCCAAAAGAAGCACCTCAGGAACTATTTTCACAAGAAGAACCAGAAATTATTGAGCAGCCAAAAGACAAAACACCTGCTCAAATTCAATTTGATAATTTAGTTAAAAAATTTTATAGCACAAATCCATATGTTAAAAATTATAACGCAAATCATGAACTAGAGGTTAAATTTGGAACTAGAGGTATTAAACCATTAACAAGGAATGATTATGACAATGTTATCAAAAAACTCAAATCATTTGGGTTTGTAACAAACGATAGTTTAGGTAAGTATATGTTGCGTATAAATTGTGAATTTTTAGATAGTGTTACTGGAAGATTCAAACTATCCGAAGATACTAGAACTGAAATTGCGGGACTACACAATATTCAAAATTATTGTAAAAATAATGATTTAAAATCTATTTATACTTCTTCTCCATCTTCAATTGAATTTGTTAATAAAAGACGTCCTCTTATTAGCAATGAAAAAGTATATCCTGTTAATTTTGACGATTTTAACTTTAGAGTTTCTTATCAAACAGAAGAAATACCTAAGCCTGGTGTTAAAAATTATGTATTAGAAAATTGGAAAAAATCAAAAAAAGAATTCCGTTATATAAATCGTGTTTCATTTGAACATCCAGATTATCCATTTATTGTGGATATTAGCATTGTTAAGTATGGAAATAGAAGTCCTGATAAATATGGACGTGAAGGTCGAGGTTCGATGATTAGAGTTTATACTATTGAAGAATCGAATGTGTTTAATAATCAAGAAACATATGAGATTGAGATTGAAGTTAATAATAAATTAATTGGTCCTGGAACAAAATTCAATTCGCCTGAGTTAATTGTTGAATCCTTAAGGAAGGTAATTAAGTTTGTTTTAGGAGGATTACAAGGAACAAATTACCCTATTTCCTATTCTGAACAAAATCAAATTATTCAATCTTATATGAAAATGTTGTGGAAAGATGAATATGACCCAACTAAAAAAGTTGATAATCGTTATTTTATTGGTCCAAACTCCATTACATTACAAATACTAAATGTTGCGCCAATTGATGAAAATTCAAATGAACCTAATATTCGTAAAGGGTTTGTTGTAACTGATAAAGCAGATGGTAATAGACATTTACTATATATATCGGACAATGGTAGGATATATTTAATTAATACAAATATGGATGTTATATTTACTGGAGCAAAAACAGTAAATGAAATGTGTTTTAGTTCATTAATAGACGGCGAATTAATCAGCAAAGATAAAAATGGCAAATTTATAAACTTGTATGCTGCTTTTGACATTTATTATTTTAAAAACTCTGATGTAAGACATTTAACGTTTATGCCGTTAAAAGAAGAAACCGAGACAAATAAATCTAGATATTATTTATTAAAAAATTATATAAATTCATTAAAGCCAGTTTCAATAATGGATACAGCAAATACAAAAGCCTCATCTGTAACAGAAAAATTAAAAAAAATAGACGATTTGTATTCGCCAATAAGAATTTCAACAAAAGAATTCTTTCCAACAAGCAATAATAGGAATATATTTAATGCTTGTAATGAGATTTTACAAAAAGAAAAATCAGGTAGGTTTGAATACAATACAGATGGGTTAATCTTTACACATGAATTTTATGGCGTTGGTTCTGAAGAAATAGGTAAAGCTGGACCAAAAACAAAAATTACTTGGGAACAATCGTTTAAATGGAAACCACCTCATTATAATACAATTGACTTCTTAGTCACAACTAGCAAGGCATCAAATGGTGACGATGTGATTAAACCAATATTTGAAAGCGGGATTAGTGCTGAATCTGCGGTTCAATTTACAGAATACAAGACAATAGAACTAAGGTGTGGATTTAGTGAGAAAAAAAATGGTTTTATTAACCCTTGTCAAGATATTATTGAAGACAGATTACCTCATTTTAATCAAAGGTTTGAAGACAAACCAGAAAATGATTATTTCCCTAAAAGATTTTATCCTACAGAACCTTACGACGCAAACGCAGGATTAGCAAATATTATGCTGAAAACTGACTATACTGGCGCAAAACAAATGTTTTCTGAAGACAATGAAGTATTTGAGGACAATACTATTGTGGAATTCAGATATGATTTTGAGAGAGAACAAGGATGGAGATGGGTTCCTTTGAGAGTAAGATATGATAAAACGGCTAGATATTTAAGAGGTGAAAAAGAATATGGCAATGCTTATAAAACATGTAATGAAAATTGGAAATCGATTCATCCTGCTGGTCGTATTACAGAAGATATGTTATCAACTGGGATTGGCATTCCTGAGGTAAGTGTAAGTGAAGATAAATATTATAATACGCCCGCAGGCAAATTAATGACCGAATCAATGAAAAACTTTCACAATTTGTATGTGAAAAAAATGCTTATAACATCTGTATCTAAACAAGGTGATACTTTAATTGATTATGCTTGTGGAAAAGCAGGAGATTTATCGAAATGGACTGCTTCAAAATTATCATTCGTCTTTGGTATTGACTATTCTAAAGAAAATTTAGAAAATCGTCTTGATGGTGCCTGCGCAAGATTTTTAAAAGCTAGAAAAACCAATAAAAATATGCCATATGCTTTGTTTGTCCATGGTAATAGTGCGTTTAATATTAAAAATGGTAGCGCTATGTTGAATGATAAAGCTAAACAAATAACGAATGCTATATTTGGTATTGGACCAAAAGACCCTGAAAAAATTGGAAGCGGTGTCGCAAGACAATATGGAAAACATGATGACGGTTTTAATGTATCGTCCTGCCAATTTGCTCTTCATTATTTCTTAGAAAATCCAGATACTCTTCAAGGGTTTATGAAAAATTTAGCTGAATGTACGAAACTTAACGGTTATTTTATTGGAACCGCGTATGATGGAAAATTAGTATTTGATTTATTAAAAAAAACTAAAACAGGCGAAGGTGTTCAAATAAATGAAAATGGCAAAAAAATATGGGAGATTATTAAAGGATATGGGTCTGATAATTTTGATGACGATTCCAGTTGTATTGGTTATAGGATTGACGTATATCAAGAATCTATAAATCAATTGATATCTGAATATTTGGTAAATTTCGACTATCTGAATCGTGTTATGGACGCATATGGTTTTAAATTAATTAATAGAGAGGAAGCGAATGATTTGGGTCTTCCAGATGGTTCAGGATTGTTTAGTGAATTATTCTTAAATATGTTGGATGAAATTTCAAAAAATAAATTTAAAGCTTCAAACTATGGCGACGCGCCAAAAATGTCCAATTTTGAAAAGAAAATCTCATTCTTAAATAGATATTTTGTTTATAAAAAATATACACATGTAAATTCAGATAAAGTTGTTATTGAGTTAAATGAATATCAAGACACTGAGAATTCAAGAAGTATGAAAGACACTGCTAATGCTGTTGAAGTTGCTAAGGAAGAAGTGGATAAAATAAAACCAAAGGTTCGCAAGCTAAGCAAAAAATTATTATTAGTAGCAGCAACTGAACCAATTGAAGATAAACCTATTGCTCCTATAATGGAAAAAGAAATCGTAAAGGACAAAAAAGAAAGAAAAAAGGTTGATAAACAAGTCAAAGCAAAGAAACAAGTATTAATTGTTGAAAGCGATGAAGACTAATATTGCTAAAATAGACTTAAATAAATTATATAATATATAATATTATAACAAAATGAGTTATTATATATTACCAAAAAATAATAATAATATTAATGTTAAACCTATTGCCAGCGATGACATTATATGCGAACCTTATTTGTCTTATAGTATTTATAATTATTTTAATGAAATCAAACAACAAATAATTGACACGTGTGTATGTGATGATACATTTGACACTTTTGAAAAAATTATTACATCAGTGAATCCATACGAATATGTTTTTTCTGTAGTTCCTGGGACAACTTTTTCTGTAAGTAAATTAAAACCAAAAACAAATATGTTTTATGATTTTTTAGAATTGGCTACTATATTAAATATTTTTGATTCTTTTAAAAATAATATTATTACTAGTCTCCACATAACAAAAAACTATGAAGATACAATTGAATGTCTTGAAATGTTAAGAGAGAATTTTCATGATAGTAACGATTATTTAAATAATATAAATGATGAATCATTAAAGGAAATTTCTAATAAAAAATATGATTTTTTATTTTTTGAAACAGATAACGAAAATTTACAATGTTATATTAAAAGTTTTATTGAAATTGTTATAATAATTTTAAGAAATCAGAATAAAAATGGTCTATCAGTTATAAAAATTAATCATATTTTCCATAAACCAATTGTTGATTTATTATATTTGTTATCATCATTATTTGAAAAATCTTACATTATAAAACCACATACAAGTAATGTGACTAATTTTGATAAATATGTTATATGTAAAAACTTTATAGTTGACGAAAATAAATTAATACAATATAAAAATAATTTTATTAAGTTAAGTATATTTTTAAAAAAACTAGGAAATAAAAATATTCATTCTATCTTAGATTGTGATATTCCATATTATTTTACTATGAAATTAGATGATTTAAACGTTATAAACGGACAACAACAATTAGAGACACTAAATAATATAATTACAATTTTTAAAAATAGAAATAAAGACGAAAAAATCGAGGTCCTAAAAAAAATTAATATACAGAAGTCAATTACCTGGTGTGAAAAATATAAAATCCCTTGTAATAAGTTCGCAGATAAACCTAATATTTTTTTATCAAATGTAAATGAGGGTTATTAGAAAAAGAATGGCATAATTTATTTGTATGCTGATGTTCCAGTTCTAGTATTATATGTATTTGGTGATTGTGAGAAATGGTTTGAATTATTTACAGACCTAGGAAAGTAACGATATGTGCTAGGCTGGCTAACAGGAACCTGATATAGTTTTAATGTATTATAATAACAACCTTTTTTATTTTGGAACTTAAAAATAGTAGGTGTATTACATTCTGGTGCTTTATTTTTTTGAATATTTGAATAATTCTTAGCATCACCAGCATAAAGTTGATTTGCTGTCACTAATTGAGGTCCCGTATTATTATAATTCTGAATAGATGCTGCGTTTGTAGAAATGGTATCAACATTCAATTTAAGATTTCTAGTAGAACTATCAACCGCACCTTGTTTCGCGTATTGAGGATTATTTGGTTTATACACAGTAAGCTTGCATCCATTTGGGTTAGATGGACCTGAAAATGGAACTCCCCAATAAGGATTATTAATAAAAGCAACAAATTGTGCTAAAGCATTTACACGTGTGTCACCGTGAAGCGTATTCAAATAATTAAACAAGTTATCAAAATTATAAGCATCTGGCAATGATTCATAGTAGTTAACTTGTGATTGTGTTAGGATTCCTTGTGTTAATAATATATTTAATAATTTAACTACAAGAGCATCCTCTGTAGCATCATAAATCTCAGCATTTGGATAACAATTAGCAACATATGTGTTAGTTATAGCAAGAGCACTTCCTGGTTTAGCAAGAGATAATTGTTCAGTCGTTATACCAGATTGTAATAATTCATTCGTAAGTTGTACTGAATTTGGTTGTTGAAAGTTAAATGCCTTTTGTTCATATGTTTTACATCTATTTTGTAAGTATTGTTTGGTTGTCGTATAGTAATTCTTCTTCAAATTTGTGCTAGCATAAATAGCTCTTCTTTTAGCTTTATATTCCTCATTACAACATAATACAGGGTTTTCAACATTTGGTTCAGGATTTTCAGTTAAAAATGTTTTGTTTGGGTAATAACTAGAAACTATACCTACTCCTTGACAACTTTTACAATCATTTTGTAATTCATTTATGCCATCTACTTCATTAATTGTGTTTTGTTTGACAATAAAAGAACCTGGTTTGTCTTGCATTTCATTAAGAAGACCAGACCCACCAAACCCACCTCCAAGCGATGTTCCTTTACTAGAAGATACAAATCGATTCATGTTATAGTTTATTAATGCGCCTTCATCTATATTTAAAGTAATATTTTTATCATGAGGGTCTTGAGCTATTAAATTTGGTATATTAGTAACAGGAGCTGATGGTATTACTCTTCCTTTTCTAAAATGTTTAATTGGTCTTGGTATAAAAACCCTCGTGTTAGAGTAGGTTCTTGAAGGAAATGAACCAGATTGGAATATGTTTCCAGTATCATTATTTGTTAAAGGTCTGATATGTCCTGCTGCTACGCCAACTGGATTACTTTCAATACCATTGCCTTTCCATGGTAAATATTGTTTATTATAATATGTACTATTATGATTATATCCTGATGCTGGCATAGATGATCTCATTCCTTGTGGATAATAAGCTGTTGACATTTATACTATTATTAAAG
>Ga0114959_10002800_pt1 | contig 14056 bp, 17 predicted proteins | sample C_130625_EF_Meta_FD_87317 | JGI IMG/M metagenome (GOLD analysis project Ga0114959, IMG submission 87317) | Freshwater microbial communities from Lake Croche, Canada to study carbon cycling - C_130625_EF_MetaG | ecosystem: Environmental > Aquatic > Freshwater > Lake | place: Lake Croche, Canada...
ATTATATATTTCATCAGTAATTTTTTTTATATAAGATTCTTTTGTAATTATAGAATTATTCATATTAGTAAGTCTATCATATAATTGATCAAAACTTTGATCATATTTCATGATTAAATTATTTGTTATATCATTTTCTGTTATATTGTTTATATTATACATATCTATAATATATATATCATTTTTTAATTATATAAATTATAAAAAATAAAATAATTACAAGTAATAATATGTTTATGATATTTATAATATAATTATTTTGACTTCCTGAAGTAAAATGTTCTTTTCCACCGATTAAACTAATAATATTTTTTTTTATTTTATTTTGCTTATTTGTTTGTTTATCTGTCATTTTAGTTGCAACTTTATTTAAATTAGAATTATATGTATTTTTTACAGAAGAATAACTTGAGTTTTCATCACTTTTACTTTCTAATGATTTCAAAACTTTTGTATTTTTTTTTCTAAGGTTATTATATTTATTATAAATTTTTTCTGATTTATCTATTGCTGGATCTTTACGTGATTTTGTAAAATTTTTTATAACTTTATATTTTCTAATTATTTTTGGATGATCTAATGATTTAAATGCACATTCTTTATCAATTTCTACTAAAGTTTTTTTATTTTTAGATGAAATTTTTTTAATACAATCTGTTAAATCATTTTTAATATTTCTATATTGTAAATTTAAATATTGACCAACACATTTTTTTTTAATATTTTCTTGTAATTTTTTACTTAATTTATTAAAATGTAAGGGTCTATTTACATTTATTATATAACCAGAATTAATATGTTTAGCACTATTATCTTTTATTATATCTCTTGGATATCCTGAATATTTAGTACATTTTTTATTTTTAGTATTATATGTATATCCTGTACATTTTTTATCTTTATTACAATCATTTATACATTGATTCTGATTTTGATAAATAATTTCTTTAAGTTTTCTTTTTGTTAAATAACTTTTATCAAATATGCAATTTTCACAATTAACCATTGAATTTTTAGTAGGTACTATATTACAATATCTTTGATTATATAGTTTATCACCAATACCAGTATTTAATGAAATAATAGCTGGTTTTAAAGGTTTTTTTTTATTTATTTTTTTTGATTTAGTTTTCTTTTCTACTGCAACATGTTTTATTTGAGGACTAGAATTATATTTTACTAAAGGTTTATTATTTTTATTTGTTGGTCTATCAAATAAATTTGGAAAGTCTTTGTCAAAATTATTTATAGAAGATTGACTTATTGCTTTATGATCTATTGGTTTTATTCCATTATGATGAGTACCTGTTTTTTTAATACCTAGTTTCTTGGCACCAGCTTTCTTAGCACCAGTTTTCTTAGAACCAGTTTTCTTAGAACCAGCTTTCTTAGTATCTATTTTCTTAGAACCAGTTTTCTTAGAACCAGCTTTCTTAGCACCAGCTTTCTTAGCACCAGCTTTCTTAGCACCAGCTTTCTTAGCACCAGCTTTCTTAGCACCAGTTTTCTTAGCACTAGCTTTCTTAGCACCAACTTTCTTAGCACCAACTTTCTTAGCACCAGCTTTCTTTGCACCAGCTTTCTTTGCACCAACTTTCTTAGCACCAGCTTTCTTTGGACCAGCTTTCTTTGTACCAACTTTCTTAGCACCAGCTTTCTTTGCGCCAGCTTTCTTTGCACCAACTTTCTTAGCACCAGCTTTCTTTGCACCAACTTTCTTAGCACCAACTTTCTTTGGACCAGCTTTCTTAGCACTAACTTTCTTAACACCTTTTTTCTTAGCACTTTTTTTATTTTTAAAAAATTCATTTATATCATTATTACTATTATTACTATTATCACTATTATCACTATTATTATCATTAATATTATCATCATTTTGATTAGAATTAAAATTTTCATATTCATTCCAACTATTATCAAAATTTTCTATTATTATATCATATGACATATCTACTATATTAAATAAATATTTTATTTAATATATTAAAATTTAATTATATTTTATTTAACAGTTCTTACAAAATATACATATAATGCAAGACTTATTATAAATATTAAAAATATAATGGATAACAATGTATATATAATTTTTTTTTTAAATGAATTTTTATCTTGCACTATTTGAAGCATTCTAGAGCGTGTTAATAATAATTTTTCTTTTTCTTGTATTTCTAATAATTGTTCTTTTTGAATTTGTTGTTTTTGCATTAATTGTTGATTCTTTAATTGAATATTAGATAAACTTACAGATTCAGGTGTAGTTGCAGGCATCTCTTATATTATATTATATGATAAAAAAATAATTTAAAAATTTAATTATATAATAATAAATGAATATTAATATTATAGAAAAACTAAATGATTTAAAAAAAATATATGAAAAAAATCCAGAGAAAAAATGGAATTTAAAAGCTTTATCAACTGCAATTGAATTAATTAAAAAATATCCTGAAAAAATTACTTCTGGAAAAATTTTAAAAAAAGAATTAAAGGGTATTGGTGATAAAATAGCAATTCGCATAGATGAAATATTAGAAACAGATTCTTTAAAAGAAGTAGAAGAATGGAAAAAAGAAAATGAATTTGAAGAAAATAATAATAAAGAATTATTCCTTATAACTGGTGTTGGAAATACACGAATAAAAACTTGGAATAGTTTAGGTATTTTTACTTTAAATGATTTAAAAAAAGCAATTGAAGAAAAAAAAATAAAAACTACCCATCATATTGATATTGGAATTAAATATTTTGAAGATTTACTTATTAAAATACCTAGAGATGAAATAAATAAAATAAAAGATCTTATAAAACCTATTATAAAAAAAATAGATCCAGATTTTATATTTGAAATATGTGGAAGTTATAGAAGAGGCTTAAGTGAATCAAGTGACATAGATATTTTAATATCAAATACAAAATATCCACAAAATATTTCAAAACAAAATTTTCTAAAATTAATTATAAAAAATTTAAAAGATATTGATTTTATTATAGATTCTTTAACAATAAATGGAGATACAAAATTTATGGGAGTATGTCGTTTAAATAAAAACTGTATTTCTAGAAGAATTGATATTCGTATGGTTGATTATGATTCTTATTTTACCTCTATTTTGTATTTTACGGGAAATAAAGATTTTAATATTTATATAAGAAATAAAGCTTTAGAAAAGAATTATAGTTTAAGTGAATATTCTTTAAAAAATTTAAATGATTCTTCTCCAATTTATTTAAATTCAGAAAAAGAATTATTTGATTTATTGAATATTGAATATATAGAACCAAATAAAAGAAATTAAACTATAGCGGATCTCATGAAGGTGTAGTCCATATATGGATCAACTAGAGCTTGCGAAAGATTCCATATTAAATTTTTATTTTTATTTATTTATTATTAATGTAAAAAAAATATATATTAATAATAGATCATTATGCAAAATATAGCACTTTCTGTAAATAATAATTCATCTGAAATTCTTCCAGTTCCTTTAAGAAAGGGACCTGTTCCTCCAGTAGATAGTCCAATGGATTTTGGAAGTTCTCCTTATCCAATGCCATTAAAACCATCTTCTAGAAAAAATGATAATTTACAATATTGCAATTTTTTACAACCATCTCCGCGTGATCAGCGTTTAAATACTCCATATGAAGGAAATAAATATTGCCCTTCTTCTAAAGCACAACCTTATGGAAAAGATTCATGTTATTTTGTAAAATCTAATCAACAAGGAGTATCTGGTATTGTATGCAATGAACCAGGAGGAAGTGATAATGCAAATTTTTATAGAGGAAATCAATTTGGTGTAGATTATCCATTTGATTTTAATGAAAGAATGGAACGAAAAAAAATAGAATATACAGTTGAAAGACCTGTTCAAGATTCACTTGCTATGCAAAACCCAATGGTTATGTATGATAATAGCACATTTTATCCTGAAAATAATTTTGCTCTTCGTCAAAATAAAGATTATTTAACATATCCATTACCACAAAATTATACTAAAAATGGCATACCAACTTATATTTTTCCATACAAAGTTTTAAATCCTCCTTATAATAATACACCTAATACTGTTGAAAAATTTGAAGCAGATGAATTGCATGAAGATTTTGAAAATAATTATTCGAAAATATTTTTTGTAGTTATTTTATTAATTATTGTTTTATTATTATTTACATATTTATACAAGTAAAAAACTTGCTTAATAAATAATAAAAAGTATCCTTTATTTTTTAATGAATTATAAAATAAAGGATTATAGATAAAAAAGGAGGGGTTGTAGGGGAACATTGGTTCCCTTTATCGAACAAGTCTATAGTAAATATATTCTCCTACTTCTGGACTATTTCGAATAATTTTACAAACTTGATTTGTTTTCATTCCATAATATTTAGCAATTGGATCTGTTTTTGATATTTTAGGAAGTTTTCCTTTTTTTGTATTATACTTTTCTAATACTTCATTTTCTTCTTCCTGGGTAATAATAATATGTTTTGGTACAAATATATGATGAGTAATATTAAAAATCATCTTACTCTGTATAAAAACTTCAACATTTTTATATGAATCTTTTAATAATTCTTTTGTAATAGCACTATTTTCTTTGTCTTTTAATAATAAAATAACAGATATTGAATCATCATTATATTTTTGAAAAATATCATTAGTAACCTTTTTTAAATCACTTTTACTAAAACTCTTTAATTCATTATGAAAATAAACATATATTTTTTTATTTTTAAATTCATCATTAATATAAATATCAATGTTTTTATTATTATATTTAACACTAAATTGTTCAAATGTTATTTTTTCTGATTCTGGAATATAATATCCTCTATCTTCAATCATTTCTAAAATAGTTTTACGAACTTTATATAAAATTTTCTTTTCTTGAAAATCCATTACTATATATCTTATTATATTTTTATTTTTTATATTAACATAAAAATCATTTTTTATTATTTTTTTAAAGAATAATTTTAAAGCGTCAAAAATAAAAAAAAATATTAAGAAGAATAATCAGAATGAGTAAAGACTCCTTATATGGATTATTGCCATCATTTATTGATAAAAATAAAGAAGAATATGAAGACATAGATAAAATTTCAGATGAAGAAGATTTAGAGGAAGAAGAAGATTTAGAGGATGAAGAAGATTTAGAGGAAGAAGAAGATTTAGAGGAAGAAGATATAGAAGAAAATAAAAAAATTATTTTTTTAAAAGAAACAAATAATAATATTTTTAAAGTTGAAAAAATAATTCCAGAAGAAGAAAAAAAATATATAATTGAAGATACTGTAAAAGATACTGAAGAAGATACTATAGAAGAAGTAACTATTCCTAAAGAAACTATTAAACTATGTGTTTATGATAATTATATATTTGATTTTAATAAATATCCAAGAAAAAAAAGTGATATTATTATTATTATTTTTTTATTACATGAACAATTTTTAATTAAATTATCCGAAACCTATGATTATGCTGTTCAACAATATCATCAATGTAAAGACTATTTTCATATATTTAAATTTGAGCCTTATAAAGAATCTAGAAAATATTCAGCAAAAGATATTATTTTTTTAATTAATAAAACAAATGAATATTTTCTTGAAAATCCAAATAATTATAAACTACAATTAAATTATTTACATAGATTTCATATATTAGATCAAATTTATTATTTTTACATTAGAAATAAGAATTTTTATTTACAACTCTATAAAAATATTCATGATGCAAAAAAGGCTCATTTTGAATGTCGTGTCTTTAGTTATACAATTTATCCTCCAACTGATTTTTATGATTTTGATTCTCCACAAACATATAGTGCAATAGAACTAATGGAAATAAATACATATGCTCAATATTTGATTCAAAATAAAATAATTAAAAATTTACCTATTCCAAAATATGTAAAATAAAAATAATTAATTTGAAATTATTACTAAAAAAAATATATATAATAAATATAAAGGAAATATGTCAACTACAGATTTATTAAATGGAACTGATAGTTCATTGCCAACTTATAATGTTAAAAATAATCCTTCTATTTTTGCTTTCAATACTGTTCAAAAAGTAAATTATGTTCGCCAATTACTTCTTGCAATTTCTTTTAATCGTGTATTTATAGACGTTGTCACTGATTTAAAAAAATGGGGTGAAGATTATTATAATAATGATCCTAAAAGATTTTGCGCAACAGTTCAATTAAATCCAGTTGTAGGTTATGGTGGTCAAAATATTACTGTTTATCTTCCATCTCCCGGTGGAATGATTGATAATTCCATTGAATATGTTAAAGTAAATTATATAACAAAAACATGGTTAATGAGAATTTTAGCTGTCCAAAAATTACCAACTTGCTGGGGCCATGATATTAAGAGTGGTTTTAATGGAACTGTTTGTCAAACAATTGCTGTTAATCCTAGTCAAATGTCTAAGAATGAAAAAGTTTTATACTATTACATAAAGAATGCTGATTTTTTTACCCGTACTTTACAACTATTAACTAACTCTTTCTATATTCATTCCGTTCAAAGATATCAATGTTATACATTAGTTTTCCCAGCTGATTTATATCCTGGAAATCAACAAGATCGCACATTTGTTGTTACAAATGATTTCTTAAAATCTGTTTACTCCCAATATTTAAGATTAAGCAGAGGTGTTAATCCTTACAAATTACCTGCTCCTGTAACAGTTGCTACCACACCATACACTGTTCCAACTACAAATTTAACTCAAAATCAATTAACTGAAATTATAAATAATAATACTGATATGTTTATTATATAATTAACTCTAATATTTTATTAAAATATACTTTATTGTCTTTCCATATTACTGAAATAGGTAATATTTTAACACCATGATACAGTGATTCATATACTTTATCATGATATATTTCATCTAATATTGATGGTTTAAAATATTTACAATCTTCTCTTTGAATAATATATATCAAATATGATTGATGATTTTCCATATGCTGAATAGTAATTAGATCATTAACGTGTTTATATGCACGAGGACTAATTAAATCTGCCGCATTTTTTCGATAACCATCTGGAAAAATTGCAATTTTTTCATATTTATTATAGTTGGAAGTATCATGATTCTTTCTATCTTTTTTTTCTACATCTACATAATCTGCAAGTGGAACATTTTTAACTTCTGCATAAATAGTTTTATCACCTAAAGTAAATGAAAAATCAATTCTGCTATCTAAAATTGTAACTTCACGTTTAATATTGATAGCATCTGAAAGCTCAGGTATTATATTTTGTTTTAATATTTGTTCAAATATGCTATTTGAAATATTTGGATTTACACCAATAATTATTTTAGGATCATCTATTTCAACATTATATATAGTATATTTAGATTTCCGTTTACTGTTTTCTTCAGATTGATTTTCTAATACATATACAATTTTTTCTTTATCAATTAATCCACAGCATCCTAATGCAGGACTATGTGCTAATTCTTCAGTTTCACTGTCAAATAGCTGAATATCAGCTAAATAAGGTGATTTTATTTTTTTAGAAGGACGATTAATTACACGTGCTTTATGAAGGACTGGGATTTCGTAAAGTGCTTCGGAAAGCATTTTGTTTATAAATATTTATAATAACTAATTCTAATAATAATTTTTATTCAATTTTAGTATTATTAAGATCAATTTCAATTATACCTATTTTATTTACAAGTAATTTTGTAATATAATAAATATTTTTAATATTTTCTTCTAATAATTCTTCTTTATCATATATTTCAATATTATATTTCTTAGAATATTGATTAACAATATCTAAATGATTCATATATAATTGATTTTCATCTTGTGAAAGATTTCTAGTACTTTTACGAATCAATAACTCATAAAGTGTATTATATGAATTTATTAAACTTTGAAATACTTCCAATTGATGTATTTTTGATTCATTATCATCTGATTCTTCTTCCATATTTCTAATAAGATATAGCGGATCCCAAGAGGGTGTAGCCCGGATGTGGATTCGCTGGAGCTTGCGAAAGACTCTACAAATTTGATTTATAAAATATATATAAATCAATTTTTAGAAAAGATTAGATTATATAATATCCGGATTTGTAGCTATATTTACATAAATAGCCCATAATAATAATGGTATCATATAATAAAATGCTATTCTATTTTGAACAATAACATTTAATGCTACTATAAACGCAAATATTAATGTTATTAGATTTAAAATATTAACATTATTATATTTTTTGGTTAATCCTCCTGTCATAAATGGATACATTAAACAGAAAATAACTAAAATAATAATCATTACTGAGGAAACAGTAACTTTATTATTTTGAGATACCAATAAATAATGTGAATAACCAAGTAAGCCAAGAATAATAATCCATATAATTCCAATTAAATAACCAGGTGGAAGAAGTTTATTTTTCTTATAATCTTGGTTGCTATATCTTGGTTTGAAAGAGTACATAAGTGCATTTATAATAATTGCTAATACAATTGGAATTGCAATATGTAATAATGGTGATTTTAAGAGATTCATATATATATTATAATAAGAAAATTTTTTCCTAATATAAAAATCTTCTTCTTACTCCATAATAATAATTTTTTATCTTATTTTTATTTAATAAACTTTGTATTCCCATACAATAAGCATAGGGTGCATTTCCGTCTAACCCTGTACTATCTGTATTTGCATCCCATGTCATAACTCCTTGTAAATTCTTATCCATTGCAAAACTAGTTAAATTTAAAGCGTTTTGTAAAGTTAAATCATGTTTCATATCATCATTTCCTGGCATTAATCCTAATATTATTTTTTGTGGTGATACAGACCAAGTATTTATATAAAAGTTAATATCATATTGAATTTGATTATAATAATCAGATGTTGGATCTATCCATATATCGTATTCCATCGGTTGCCATGCGCTTAAATTACCAATGGTTAAATTAATAAGTTGTTGTTGATAGCAACCAATAGCCCATGCTTGAGCAGCAGTTGTTAAACTAATATATAAATTTGGGTTAATACTTTTAAGACTATTAATTAAAGTGGCTGCTTGAATTGCAAAATCTACTGGAACGCTTTGATAACTATCTTCAATATCGAAATCAACTCCATCAAACTCACATGTATTTAGAATTGTATTGATATTAGATGCTAAGAATCCAGGTTGTTGATATAAAGATGATCCATAAAAGGGATATGTTTGACCTCCAATGGATAAACTAACTTTACCTCCGTGAGAATGAACGAGACTAGTTATTTGTTTTACTTCATCTAATGTAATATTAAATCCAGGAATATAAGTTGATGTGTCAAAGTTAAATGACGCAAATGCAATAACAACGCGAGTATTATTAATTATAACTGATCTATTTAACATATCTTGAACTTGAGTTAATGGATCCGAATTCCAAGTGGTGACATAAGTGGTAAAGCTTTTACTCATTTATATTTATATATATTTTTATTTTTATTTTTTATTATAATAAATTCTAAATATTTATTATAATATGTTTTCAAAATTGTATAGTAAATTACCGGTTATTAATTTTTGTATATCATCTTCTGGATTACTTTTTCAACTATCTGTCTTATATCCATGGCATAACAATTTAGATAATAAGTTCAAAAAATTAGAAGATTGTATAAAAAAATATAAATAAGTTATTATATTGCTAGACTTACTAGACTTACTAGATAGGAGGGGTTACAGGGTGCGCGTAGCCACTAAGTTCCCTGCGATGGAATAGGAGGGATGTAAAGGGTGTGCGAAGCCAGTAGGTTCCCTGCGATGGAATAGGAGGGGTTACAGGGTGCGCGTAGCCACTAAGTTCCCTGCGATGGAATAGGAGGGTTTATAAGGGAACCCTAGGTTCCCTTACATTAGGTTCCCTTTATATAGAGCAGTCATAAAAGATACTATTTTATGACGTTGTATATCCATCTGACTTAATTTAATTATTTTTATTCCATCTTCATCTTTTAAACCCTTCATTTCCAGTTTTTGAACTATATCTTTTAATCCATTTTGATTATTTGTAGTTTGCATTAAATCACCCGTAATTATCATTTTTGAATTTTCGCCGATTCTAGTTAAAAGCATAAACATTTGATTTGGTGTACTATTTTGCATTTCGTCTGCAATAATAATAGCATTTTTGAATGTACGCCCCTGTATAAATCCAAGTGGTGCAATTTCAATATTATTTGCTTCAACTAATGCAGCTAAATCTTTCTTGCTATAATATTCTTCAAAAATATCAAAAATAGGAATAGTCCAAGGATACATTTTTTGATTTATATTTCCAGGTAAATATCCCATATCTTCTTCAATAGTAATCATTGGACGTGTAATAATAATTTTTTTTATTTCCTCTTTTTTTAAAGATTCAATAGCATATTGACATGCAAATAATGTTTTTCCGGTTCCAGCTGGACCCATACAAAATACTAAATTAATGAATTTATCATAAAGAGAGCTTTTATATTCTATTTGATTTAATGTTTTTGGGTTTTTTAGCTGAATTGATTTTGAAAAAATAGCAGAATCAATCTTTTTTTTACTATATAATATGCTGGTTTGTTTATAAAATGATCTTTGTATAAAAGATAGTGCTTTATAATTAAATAATAAAAAAGGGGTTATTCTAAATAATATCATATAATTTATTATATTATTATAGTTTTATATTTGCATTATCTGAAAATTGGAAATATTTTTTTGAAAAAATTATTTTCCCAAAATACTTCTTCTAATGTAATATTATATTTTTTGATTAAAATAGGTGCATAATTCATACTATGTTTTTGATAATTTTCACATATAAATACTGCAATAATAGTATTGTCTTCATTCCTATAAAAACATACCTTTTCTGAATCAACTAGATTATATTCTGTTGGTATAACAGGACCATATTTGATATTATATAGTTTAACCTTTTTCTGTAAATAAGAAAGTTCTTCATTATCAATCGATGTTTTTCTATTGAGGATAATATTTTTCAAAAGAAGAACATCTTCCGTAATGGATTTATCAAATATGAAGTCATAAAAGCACTTTTCTAGCTCCATTTTTGTTTATAGTTATAGTTATAATATTATAAATATATTTTAAATATAAGAGATTTCAATTTTTATAAAAAAATTGATTTTATTATAGATATAATTTATATATTTATAGTAAAATAAATAAACTTGAGAATGAGATGGCTGATCAAGATACTATGAATAGACATCTTATCGAAAATATTAAACAAAATATTCCAGCCGGAGTTATATCATGTATTCAAAATGGGGCTAATATTAATTGTATAATTCCACTTGATTTCAATGATTTGCGATCATGTTTTCAAACTCCACTTACATTAGCAACTAATCTTAGATTAATTGAAATAGTAGATATTCTTATTTCAAATAATGCCGCAGTAAATCAAAAAATTATGGGTGGCGAAACAGCTCTTATTATTGCTAGTAAAAATGGATGTACTAAAATAGTAGATCTATTGGTATCTACTTATTTTTCATTTAATCGTCGTGATATTATTGACATTGATTTATGGGATGATAATTATCAAAATGCGATTATGCATGCATGTGCAAATGGACATTTATATATTGTAAAACTTATTCTATTATGTCGACCAAAAAAACTGATTATATATACTAAAAATGGTGTAAATTCTAGTTTTCAATATGCACTTCGTTCTAATTCTCAATATAGATATCAAATATTTGCAACTCTTCATGACTATATTAAAGTTAAAGAACATATGCCAGAAGAAATTAGGCAACTTATTTTTTTAGCATCATACTAATAAAAAATTGATAGATTATTACACATAATTTTATTAATTAGTATTTATAATATTTCTAAAAATGTTATCCAAATCAATAATAACACAGAAAAAAGATGACAAAGTAAAAATGGCAATACGTCTCAGCATTTCAATTGATATATTTCGTAAAAATATTATAGGAATGCAGTTTGACAAAACTCAGAACTATATTGAATTTGCCATTGAACAAAATAAACTCCAATATGTTGAGCCACTTATTCAACTTGGATTTATAGACAAAGAAAATGACTATTTTCAATGTGCATTAAAAAATCCCGGTTGTATTAAAATTCTTATGAAAAATGGGTTTTCTCTATATAGTTTACCTAAATTTGGAATGCCCTTTATTATTAGTGCAATTAAGGCTGGAAAAACGGAAGTTGTAAAAGAATCACTTGAATCTGGATTTGATCCAAATACAATTTATATAACCGGAAGATGGTCAATATTAATGTTTGCTTGCTCAAACCAGAATAAAGAAATTGTTGATCTTTTGATTGAATATGGGGCAAATGTAAATTATTATTCAAAAGATAATGCAACACCTTTTTTCCTATCATGTAAAAGTCCTGAAATATTAAAAAAATTAATTTTACTGGGAGCAGATGTAAATAAATCGCCTAATTATTACGGTAGTATAATTTACTATTGTATTACAAATAGTTTAGAAGAAAGTCTAAATATTATTTTAGATGCTGGTTGTATTTTTAGATCTGATAATTTTGATAGTGGCTATTATTTGATTGATGCTATTAAAAAACGTTTTGGTCATGAAACGATTCAAAAATTAATTAATGCCGGTGCAAATATTAATCACATTGATACTTCACGAAATAGCCCACTATATCAAGCATATTTGAATAAAGATTATGTATTAGCAGAAATTCTTCTTTCAAAGGGTGCAACTTTTCACGATGAAAGAAGTGGTTATTTTTTGATACAATCTATCAAACAAAATGAATTTGATCATTGTATTTCTATGATCAAATCAGGAGCATCTATAAATTATATAGATGATGATAAAAAAACTCCTCTTATTTATGCAGGTGAAAAAGAAGCAGTTGAATTAGTTCAATTTCTTGTTCTAAATTAACTAAAAATATATTTTATAAATACTCTATTCACCAAAAATATTTAACACTCCATTTCACCGAAAAGTAAAATTTCTTAAATACTCCATCTCACTAAAAAGTATTTTTTTATAACTTTCCATCTCACTGAAATTATTTTCAAATCCTCTGAGAAAAAGTTGGATTTTTTCAATTTTTGATTTTTCATACTTTCCATCTCACCGAAATTTTTCAAAACCGCTGAGAAAAAATTAGACTTTTTCAATTTTTGATTTTTCATACTTTCCATCTCACCGAAATTTTTCAAAAACGCTGAGAAAAAATACGATTTTTTCAATTTTGAATTTTCCAAACTTTCCATCTCACCGAAATTTTTCAAAAACGCTGAGAAAAAATACGATTTTTTGAAATTTGAATTTTCCAAACTTTCCATCTCCCCGAAATTTTTCAAAAACGCTGAGAAAAAATACGATTTTTTGAATTTTGAATTTTTCATACTTTCCATCTCACCGAAATATTTTCATTTTTACTACACCATTTCCCCAAAATATATAACTTTTTAACAACCATTTCACCAAAATGTTTTTACCTTTCCATTTCCCTAAAAAAAAATTCTTAAAATTTAAGAAATTTCTTAAAAAAAGCAATCTCTCCAAAATAAAAATTCTTAAAAAAGCTCATATTCTCCATTTCCCCGAAATTGAATTTCTTAAAATGAGCAAAATTTCGCAACATTTTTGCTTTCTCCAAAAAAAAATTCTTAAAATGAGCAAAATGTAATTTACTGTTCACTATCAAAAGAATTGAAATATTTATAATTTTTAACAAAACAAAAAGGTGACAAATCTCAAAATTTCTTAAAATGCTGAGCATTTTAAGACTCATTTTAAGACTCATTTTAAGACTCATTTTAAGACTCATTTTAAGAAATTTTTTTTTGAAAAAAAAAGTGTTTTAAAAACTTTTTTTGGCCGCCGAAAATATTTTTTTTTTTTTTTTTTTTTTAAAAAAACTTTTTAAAACACACTTTTTTTTTAAAAAAAAAATAATTAAAAAAAGACTTAAAATAAATTTTAAAAAAAAAAAAAAATCATTTACTATTAATTATCA
>Ga0114959_10002801_pt1 | contig 14055 bp, 19 predicted proteins | sample C_130625_EF_Meta_FD_87317 | JGI IMG/M metagenome (GOLD analysis project Ga0114959, IMG submission 87317) | Freshwater microbial communities from Lake Croche, Canada to study carbon cycling - C_130625_EF_MetaG | ecosystem: Environmental > Aquatic > Freshwater > Lake | place: Lake Croche, Canada...
CAAAGAAACCGGCTCGTTCTTTGTTGCAGAATTTGCGCCCGCTTGATCAGCTTTTTGTTGAGATATTCCAAGCATGGCATTGTGGTAACCCATCATGGCTTGTTGGCCTGCCAATTGAACAATGGATGGCCCAAGGGAAACTTTTTGCTGCCAGGGTGTTGCTTGAATCATGGCCAGTGCTTTACTTCCGTCTGGATCATTTGCTGAATTAAAAAGCCCCATCTTTGCAGCAATTCCTGCCGTGGCGTCGGCTTGATTGGCAGCCATCTTATATTTGCCAATTGCTTCAAGTGCTCCGCCAATAGTCTGACCGACGGATTGAACTCCGGAGGCAAGGCCTTCGGCGCCTTTGAGTTGACCTGCTGCTTGAAGTTCTCCTGAGCGATCAGTGACTTGAGGTGCGTAGCCGAACATGGGGAAAGAATACCGTTATTGTTTGCTACCCTTAATTCGATTCCTTCCACACAGGACGAAATCCGAGATCTGGGAAAACCACATCCTCATATGGTGCCAGGTGGGAAATGTTGCTCAGCGTGGCCTTAAGCTTCGGACATTCCACATATGAACCGGCATGGCGATCGACGCAGTTCAGGCACGTCGGAATGTAATCGGCATTCATGGACTTGTCGGCTTTGTGCCCCCAGACACCATCGACCTTTTCGTAGCGATTGGGATCCGGCATGACCTCATGACGTTCTAGGTAGTCGTAGATGTCGGCATCGCTCCAGTCCCGCAACGGGTAGAGCCCCCAGGGAGATCCGGGGGCATGGCGGACATCGATGGCGAGTGGCACGTCTCCTTTGATCGGGTCGGAGTCGAGGCCCTTGGTGCCAAGATAGACCGCCTCCCAGGGCCAGTTAAACGTGCCGGTGGGGCGTTCCAGAAAATCTACCCCGCAAAGATACTTTTCTCCTGCCTTGGGTCGCTCCGTGCCCAAAGAAAGGATAAGCGCGCGCTCTCCCCATTGCTGGTATTTGAGAAGGTCAAACCGCATTTCCCCGGTAGTCACATCGGGCCCGTCGGCAAGCGCATGGCGTGCGGCCGGGTATTCGTAGACTTCAAGGTTCCATTCCTTGATCAACCGGTCGGAGTATTCGTAGCGTTCGCGAAATTTGGGTTCTCGGTATTGAACGACCGGAAGGTCGAGATGCGCGTAGAATTTTAAAAGGTGCAAAAGGGCCGTGCTATCTTTGCCACCGCTCCAGAGAATGGCCGACTTGGGCCAGCGAGCGTGCCAGCACTTGATCCGATCGACGGAGCGTTGGATCAGATCAAACACTAGATGGCAATTCCGCCTGCACCCATCATATATCCCATGGCGGCACCGGAGCCTATTGTCCCAATCGCACCTATGCCTGCACCCAGCATCTGCCCATTTCCAGCACTGCGGGCGCCAGACATGGCTGCATTATTGTTGAGCGCCGAGTTGTAGCGCGTGTCCAGCATATTGGCATTGAAGGAAGCCACGTTACCTGTGAAATCCAATGCGGAGTTGTACGCATTTCCAATCATTGCACTAGTGTTGGAATTGATTCCATTTCCAAGCGAAATTCCCGATCCGAGGGCCCTTTGATATGGGTCTAGGTTGACCAGGGCATTGGCACCATTGAACCCAAGAGACGCGGCATTCTGGTAGGCGCCACCAGCTTGGCCGTAGATGTTTGCGGTATTGCCAAGCAGGCCAAGCGCCGTGTTCTGACGGCCCTGTATTCCCTGTTCCATGGTCTGGTTGGCCGCCTGCGCATTACCCATGCGTTGTTGCAGTCGAGCTTGCCCGTATTGATAGCGATTGAGCAGATCGGCTGCACCGGCAGAGGCCCCGGTTCCAAGGCCTCGTGCCGCCCATGCTGAGGATGCCTGCTGTGAAGCGGCACGCGCCTCTTCGGGATTGAGCTGGCTTCCAAGCGCTAGGTCGGATGCGGCACGGTCGTAGAGTCCCTGCTCAATTGACGTTGGGCCAGCCAGGGCGCGCTGCTGGGCTTGAGCAGCCACGGCGCTAGACTGGTCGCCAAGGGCATTGATTCGGTTGCCCGTATCGGAAAGTTGCGTGGCACCCTGCTGCAGGGTCTGATCGATGATCCCTTTGGCCTGCGCCGTGTAATCATTATTGAGGCCCGTGGAGATTTTGCCAACAGTGCCAAGGACCAGCCCCTCCATTTGAGGGTAGTACTTGATCTGGTTCTTGAATTCCTGATCTACCATACCCCGCGCCATTTCATTTCCGGAGCGCATGAGCTGCTTCAGATTCAGCGGTTGCGCCGGGGCCGGTACTGCTTGTGATCCTCCTCCTCCCATGGTGATTCCTTAGTTAATTAATTGATGCGCCACCCGTTGAAATCGATCCCAGCGCCAGGCATGAATCCGTGGATTTCTGCCCCCGAATTGACGGCACCAAAGCACGAAATCCATGGGTCGCCCGGCGATGCGAAGAAATTCTTGAAGCGAGCCGCGTTGAGCCGCCGCCGCCAAGGCGACGAACCAGGCATTGGGTTTTCCAGAAACGATTTGTCCGGCCACCGGGTCCCACCGCACTTGATGCGCAAGGAGAAATAGTGACGGCGTCGAATGCACCAGCCCGCACGACAAATGTTCCCCGAGCAGAACCTCGAAGGGTTTTTCGCTGTTCCCCTGCTGCAGTTTGCGGGCGATTTCCCATGCGAGCACTTTTAGGAGTAGAACAAGTTCACGATAAAAGCACCGGCCGAAACCGCCGTGGCATCGGAATCAGACGTTCCGGCAGTGACGGCAATGGCGATGCCATTGGAAAATTTCAATCCCGCTGGCGGGATGATGACTACTCCGGGATTAGCCCCCAGCGCAAATGAAGGTATTGACAACTTCGGCGTATCGGATGCAAGGGTTGGCGCGCTTGCCTTGTCGTAGATTTTTAGTACGGCAATGTAGCCGCCATTCCCATATTGCGAGAAAACAATACCTCCAAGGGTTCCGGCGGATGCTTTTACGCTCGCCGTATTTGTGGAAGCCGCGACGACCAAATGATACATCGACGGCCATCCTCCGGTTGCGGCGGGGTTGGGCGCTTCAATGGAAACATATGGCTTGGGGTCATCCCAAATAACTTCAAGGACATCGGTCGATGAGTTTCCGGTGGTGGCCTGAGCCAGAGTCAAAATGCTGGTCCCACTTGCCCAGGATCCTCCGTACCCGCTGACCCCTGCCGTGTACAGGATAGTGTTTTGAGTCAGGTTGATGATTCCGAGGAGGCGTCCAAACGCAAACCCGTAGGAAGCGACTGCTGTTGAAAAGTTGAGGGTTCCGGCATTGGCTGCGCCGGGAGTAAAAGTGGGAGCGGCTGCGGAGGTTAGGACTGCTTTCATAAAAGGTTATCCGAGGACAAGGGCATATTGTGCTGCAACACGGGAAATTTGGCTTACCGCTCCGCCTGCAAGCGTTGTCGTTGTTAGTCCGCCGGTGAGCGTGACATCGCCACTGGAAACCCATGTTGGCGCTCCAGGAGAAAGATCCGCTGGGAGAACGGTTCCGGCGGTGAGCGTCGGGTTGGCGTTCAGGATCGCCGGAGTGACGAGCGTGCCATTGCTGACCGAGATTCCGCTGACAAGGGATGCCATGCGACAATCTTAAGAGTCGATTAAGCGACCCTTAAGCGGGTTTATCTAGCTTTCGGTGCGGGCCAGCCGACTAGTATCGGCCGTTGTCGTGGCATCGGCCGACACGGCGCGGATAGTCGGCCGTCCGCTTGTGGTGGTAATCGTCAAATCGAGGTATGTTCCGGGTCTCCTGATCGGAGCTCGGATCGTGTAATCATTTTCGGCGGAACTGTTGGATACGGTGGCGATGGTAGTCGTGTTGTCAGGGTCCGTGGTGACGGCCGCCACGGACAGGCCGCTGGCCGTGGGAAGTTTTGCCGATACGGCCACATTCCCGAGCCGTTTGCGGGCGAGTTGGCCGTAGAAGTACCGGCGGGTTGTCAGAACTCCATTGACTATAATTGTATTGGCACCTGTAGATGCATCGTCTTTACCATTGTCGTATTCTTCCAACAGGTAGAGCAACCCCCCCGAACTGGCCGCAAATAGTCTGCGGGAAGTTCCGTAATCGCTCACCACGAGCTTGTCGATCGCCAGCGGGAGTGAGTCCACTGATTCCCATGCTTCATTGAGCTGGTTGAAAATCAGCAATGTTTTTGGCGACGTGTCGTTGTCTGTGGCAACTGCTAGGTAATAGCGGTTGTTAAAATAAATGCCTTGAGATTTTCCGACAGCATCTTGGTTGATCGTTTCAATAATGTCGGAAATCGGCTCTGAAAGAGGAAGCGTGTTTCCCCGAAGCGCAAGATCGATTTGGGAATTGTCCAGACGGTAAACCCCGTTGTCGGATAGGAAATACACATAGGTTCCAGCGGTGACCACGGTCTGGCGGGCCGAGCATCCAACTTCATTGGTCAGCAGTTGCAAGTAAGAATTTTGTTCATCGATCGAAACGCCATCAGGAGCAATGACAATTTTCCCGAGGTAGATCGATTTGCGCAGGAAGCAAAGGATGCTCCCGTTGGCATAGGGGTGAATTGCCGTCAGGTAATCATTGGACCCGACATTTGTTCGGAAGGACTTGAGCAGCGGGTCAAAGTTCTGCGCATTGAGAACATCGGAAACGATCAATCCATCCCGCTGAGACGCCACCACCATTTGGTTGTTGTAATATGTGGCGATTCCATTGAATGGAGAAATCAGATTGGAATACGTTGGACCCAACGCACTGGAGCCCGTGGTAACCCGAACGAAGCCTCCGCTACCTCCATCCCAGACTAGCGGCGCGCAAACCCGTTGGGCAAAAAGTGCAGTCGCTGTATTTTCCGCCGTAGATACCGGCACGGTTACCGTGAACGTCGTCGTGCTACCTGACGGAACCGTTATATCATCGTCCAGGTTGAATCCGCTTTGATCACTGCCAGACAATCGAACGACTTCTCCGGTGGTATAGCCATGGGCCGAAGGCATCGTTATTGTGGCTGTTCCATTAAAGTATTGAATGACCGTTGAGGAAAGCGCGGCAGTTGGTTCGGTCGTTATGACAAACGTAAATGTCGCCGATGTTGGAACGTCGATAACTACCCACGAGCCATTCAAAACGGAATCGGTACCAGACTTTCCGGAGATCTTGATCTGTTGACCGGCAATGAGTCCATGGCCGGAAAGGGTGGCCGTAATCGTTGTTGCTGAGTAAGTGAGGCTGGCCGACGCGAGATTGGAAAAGCCTCTCGTAATGGATGTGACGGATTTCTGCTGGTCGCTGGGCCGCCAACGGAACAGGTAGAGTTGGTCGAATGCCTGAACAATGTTAACCGCGTCGTCGGCAAGAACTTGCTCAGAAATTGGCAACACAGGGTAACTTTTGCTGATGATTGCGGATCCATCCCGCCACAGGTAGGCCTGGGAATTTCCAGCCAGCACGATGTACTCGTTGGAGAAATCAAGGCGGGGTGATGAGTAGATCCCCGCTCCGTAGATTCCACCCGTCGAAGTCGTTTGCGTGATCGGGTAAGCGGCGGTCATCGTCCCTGAAGCGGTCGCCGGTGATCCTGATACCGCATAGGTAAAAGATGTGGTCGATGTCACCGTGATGACAAAATCGCCGTTGTAGTTTGATGGGGTGGCGCCAGCAATGCGCACTAGGTATCCAGAGAAGAGGCCGTGCGCGGTGGCCGTGGTGGCTGTGGCCAGATTAGAAACTTGAGACAGGGACGATATGGTATTTGAGCGAAGATAGAATGGAACCGTGAGCGGAACCCCAGTGGCTGAAATGTTTTGAGCCAGGCGGGCGGCGCCCTTGCGGGTCCGTGCAATGCCTCGATCGAGCCTAACATTCCGGGCTTCCTGCAGGTACCCTTCGCGAATAGTCAGCGGGTTGCGGCGGGATTGCAGTCCGATAAATACGGTATCGCCATCGCGGACAATCGGGGATGATAGGGAGTCGGGCATGATTAGGAATTCAGGATTTCCCGTTTGAGGCCGTCGATGCGTGCGATCCAGCCATTGTAAAAGCGCTCTTGGGATGGATTCTTCTCCACGATTGCGTCGTAATGTTTCTTGGATTTTGCCAGGAACGCCATGCCGAGTGCGGTGGTATCGGGTTGCGCCCAGAGCGCTTTGAGGGATTGGTCGCCGATCTTGCCGTCCACGGTCAAGTGGCATCCGTAGTCATTCAGTGCAAATTGCAGGAGGCGGCCAGCCGTTCCAACCCCCTGATTGACGCCTTGGCAAAAGACCAGGATGCCGAGGGCTGACGGCATTTCCGAGCAGCGCAACGGGCGGTAATAGTTGTCCAGGTAGGTCTGCCAGACGTGATAGGGCTGCGGGTGATCGAATGGAAACTCGGGGTGGCTCGCATGATCAATGCCCGCAAAAGTTAATCCGCCGTTATCTCCGGGAACCTTCTCTGTGCGGATGGTTTCTCCATCGTGTTGAAACTCGCATTCCTCAAGGAGGACAAGTTTGAGCGCCTTGCGGAAGGATCCGGTTTGGCTGGCGGCCGAGGCCATGATGTCATTGACCGTCATGGCCGGTCGTTGGTTGGGGTTTCACCGAACTTGGATGCGGCCTTGGCACCAGCCAGGACAGAGACGGTCCAGTTTATGACTGAGACCATGCCGGGGGGAAGGTCGATGACTTTGCCGGTCATGAAATGAGATGCCAAAACATAGATCACGGCCGATACGGCACAGAAAACGGATAGCCCAAGCAAGATGCGCACACTGCTGGGCGTACCATTGGTTTCAGAGAATACCTTTTTGAGCCACTCGGTCATGGGATCAAGCGGGAGGCCGCATGGAGGATGAATCGGCCGAGAGCGTAGGCACCCAGGGCCACAGCCACATAGAGGAGACCGGCAGCCGCAAATGACCAGGGCGCTGGAAAATTCCGCAAGATCTCTCCGGCGAACATCGTGCCGATCCAGAATGCTGCAATCACGGCAAACAGGATCAAAATAACGTCGCGTTCCCGGGCATTGTTATGGGCTTGCGCATGGTATTGTTCGGCCAGATCGATGGCTTTGTTTCGATCCGAGACCGCCTCATTGAGTGCGCGGGTTTGGGCGTCGACTTGGGTAGCATAAATGATGAGGCCCTGCTGAGCCTCCACACTGGCGGATTGTGCCGAGGCAAGAGATTCCTTGAGCGCCACGAGCTGCGCGTGGCCCGCCTCGGTGACATGGGGAGCGAGCTTGTCTAGGTCGGCCACGGCGGCAGAAACCTCGACACGGGTGCGTTGAACCGGCGCAGCCACACCGGAGACTGCCGGAGGGGTGAAAACCACGGGTGCCTTGTGCTGGGTAGCACACCCGGTCATGAGTCCCAAAAGTGACAGAAGGAAGAGTCTCATCGGGATTCGAGTTTGAGCTGGATGTCGTGGACATCGGTCATGAGCCGGTCGAGGAGCGCGGTCTTGGCCCCGGCATAGAAGATTGTGAAAACCAATTGGATGGCGACGGCGGCGGCGATGCCATGCAGGAATTTCCCATTGCGCAGGCTGTTGGCCTGACGTTCCTGGATGATCGCACGCAGCTCGGCGATGTCTTCCCTCAGTGCTGAAACCTCGTCGGCGCTCATGGGCCTTGAGATCTCCTTTTAGTTAATCCAGCGGTAGGAGACGGTCGGAGTTCCGGAAGCCGCTTTGACCGAAAGCTGGGTGGCGTTGCGGAGTCCGTCGAACTGGAACATCCCAGCCGCCGGAATTGTGATCACATCGCTTCCGCCGTCTTGGGAAACCGTAAGGGCCACAGCACCCGTTGCCGTATTGGAAATAATGACCCGAGTGGCGAGTTGGGAATTCAGCGGAGTTGCCGTGGAAGCATTGGCCGCCACTGAGGAGATCCCGCTCGACTTGAACGTGGCGTGGGTATTCATGCGACGATCTTAAGGTTCGATCCGGCCACCCTTAAGCGGGTTTCTGAATCAGCGGTTCAGCAGGTAGGCGAGGCCAACCGCGATATAGATCACTGCGCCGGTTATGTCGTCATCGGCAAGGCCTCGGCGGGTCAGTTCCGTTCGGGTTTCGTGGTAAGCAAGCTGGGTCCGCACGCACCCCGGGTAGTGGGTGTCATGCGCAGCCAGCACCCGGGCTTTTGCCAGCGGGTAGGCTTTAAGAAAAAGCAGGAAGTCTTGGAACATCAAACGGGGTACTGATTGGCATACGAATCGGCAGCCGACTGCATGACAAACGTCAAATACTCTTCGTCTGTTTCCTTGTGGTCGGCAGATCCTTCTGGAAGGTAGGAATTATAGGCAGCCCGAGCTGCGGCAATTCCGCGAAGTTGCTCAGGAGTGAATGTCAGCGTCAGTTCCATGGTTGTGTTGTGTTGTTAGAATGAGTTGCGCAATGACCTTAAGGGCCTCTTCTACGGCAGCAAATCCCGAGCGGGAGAGTTTGCCATAAGCGGCGGCCGGATCGGTGGCGTCAGATAGAACCTGGAGTGCTTGTTGTGGTGTCATTATGAAAGTGCGACAGAAACCATTGTTCCATTATTGTTTACCCATAGCTTGACCACTCCGGTTGTCGTATTGCGCCACACGCCGCAATAGCTTGATCCGTTATTCCAGGGCGTTGTAGAAGTCGTTGGGTCTCCGGCACCTGAGTAATACTGCCATGTCAGAGGACTAAAGCTCACGTTGCCATTAGTCGCCATTTGGAATACGCGACTGGTATCCGAAATGTAGTAGTCGATGTTTTCCGCCGAATTCAACCGCACGCGGCGAGCCGTTCCAGTTCCTGCCTTTTGAGTGCCAATAGTCAGGGAATTGGCATTGGTTTTCCAATCAATCACGCCGCGTTCATAATTTGCCGTGTCAGTATAAGTGTTAAAAATCTGAAACGCTTGCGAAGCCGTTGTGTTTCTTTGCTGTAAAAAGTTAGTGAAATCACACGTCAATGTCACTCCGATGGTGCTCCCGGGGGCATTTATAGATGGTGATGTCAGCGTTTTATTTGTCAGCGTTTGCGTTCCACCAGTCGTAACAACGGAACTTGTTCCGGTAAGATCCGAAAATGCGCCACTCGTGGCCACGGTTGCAAGTGAAGGAGTTCCCGAAAGTGAAGAATACGCTCCATTGGTAGCAACGGCCGCCAAGCCCGTAATTTGCGAGGCGGAAATACTTTTGTTTGTAAGAGTAGTTGTGGAACTAGCAGTCACAACATTGTTAGAAAGCCTGGCATCAGGAAGTGTTCCGACTGTAATATCCGTCGCGCTGTGTGTATGAGCTGATGGCGCAAACGTGCTCGGCTTATTGAGGATAACCGCTAATCCTGTGGTGGCGTTCCAATCGGTTTGTGCAATATCCGATGTCAGTGCCAGAGTTCCAGTGGAAGGCGGAAGCGTGAAAACCATTGGAGTCGTCGAAACAGAAACATCCGGAGTGTAGCTGATGGATCCATGGGTAAGGGATGTTGCCGGGCCAGAGTCGTCTCCATTATCGAATGAAACGAAATTTTTGTTTAAAGACCAATTCCCAAGATGCCCGCTATCAGTACGCCCACTTACACCATTACCAGAAAGGCCGGCATACCCATCCGATCCATCGTTGGTTAAAACCCTCGTGAACGTCGGGCTGTCTGTAGTATTCAGCGATTGATCAAACGGATTTCCACCACCGCCCCCACCGTCTGAGGTCTGGTCGAGCTTCCCCGTAAATGGATTATATACCCAGGGCATGATTAGGATTTCGTGACGCTTACCAGATTGCTTCCGCTGTAAGCCAGCGTCAGGGTTGCCACGGTCGTACCACTGGCACCGCCAGACTTGTAGACGATGCTGGTCAGATTGGAGCCGGTGTAATTCAGCGCCATATAATCATTTGCAGGGATCGCCATCCCGGCAATCGATGAAGCACTGGATTTGGTCAATGCCAAATCTGCCGCCATGGCCGTCTCAATCGCGGTCTGCGTGTTCAAGATCGTCTCGACATTGCCAATGGAGGAAACCGTTCCGGAAATGACCAGGCGTCCGTGAGTGTCCACATTGACTGGGAGCTTTGCTCCGGAGTCCGTCTTGCCGATGATTACGTCTGCCATGTTCGTGTTGCGTTAAAGGTGTGGGGTCAGCGCACCAGGGCTCGGAAACGGCCGGATTGCTGTTGTTTCATTTCGAGCTTGTCCCATTCCTTTTCAAGCAGCTCCCGAGCTACTGCGGATGCGGCGGCGGCATTTGGGTAATCATTTTTTGCTCGCAGGGAGGCGGCAACGGCCAACTCCTTGATTGCTTCGGACAATACATAAGGCACCAATGCCGAGGAGGAAGAGTAACTATCGGCGGTATAAACCGTGGGCCTGGCCGTGAATTCGATCCAGACTGTGGAGGGGATGGATGTCACCGACAAGCCATTCTGGCCGACCACAATGCCGTCATTGGTGAGGAACCAATTGATCGGCGTGGAGTATCGGTTTGTTCGCGGGTCACTGTCCCAGACACCAAGCACCTCGCCGATCGGAGTTTGCGCAACGCCACCCAGCACTTGATCCAAATCGATTGCAAAGAGGATTCCTGTGCCCGTTGTCGACGTGTAGGAACTGGTCAAAGCCCAATAGGTATCGGTTGCGTCAGTTGTCGGGTTGTGATTGGTGTTCCCGGCCGATTTGGAATAATAGTAATTCCCATCGCTCCCCAGCACGACGGCGTTGGCCGCATAGGTCGTGGAACTGCTCCAGGTTGCGTAAAATTGCCGATTTTCAAACCGCACAAAGTCCGGCCAAGGGTAGGCCTCCCAGGCACCGCGCATGGCAGTATTCACATATTCGGCAATGGTCGCCAGCGTCGATGCAGTCGGCGAGATAGTGGGGTCCAGCCCGATCCGAGCCGAGACCCCATTAACGACAGAGCTGAAAGGAACGGTGCGCACTAATTAGATGGGCTCCACCCTGGGTGAGAAACCGATGGTTGAGCTACCGATTTGCCCTGCGGCGCCAAAGAGTAAGGAGCTTTTGTGAAATCCGTACCTCCGGTCTGCTGGTATTGGATCCTCTGATACTCTAAATTCAAATAATCGAGCGCCAACTTGTCATGGATATTGGCTTTGTCGAACTGGCCATCCTCGCGCTGCGCTGATGCACAGCCCAAATATTTCACGGCTTCGGCAATGACATAAGGCACCGTGTCTCCGTTTGTGTAGCTGGCCGTGGTGTAGATGGTCGGCTGCTGGAGGAACTGAACCCAGACCGTGCCTGGAACGGTTCCCGAGGACTGACCGACCACGATTCCGTCATTACCCAGCCACCAGTTGAGTCGCGACGCATAGCGGTTGACTCGGGGATCCGCAGCGTAGACATCGATGACGCGACCGAGTGGTGTCTGCACGGTTCCATTGAGCGTCTGGTTGACGGGAATTGAAAAGACCAGTGAAGTCGTCGTGGATGAAAAGGAGCTTACTAGCCCCCAATAGGTATCCGTTAAATCAGCAACCGGGTCGTGGTTGATGTTGCCTGCCGACTTAGAGTAATAGTAATTCTGGTCGCTTCCGAGCACCACGGCATTGGCCGCATAGGTCGTGGAACTGGTCCATGTGGAATAAAATTGGCGGGCCTCTATATTGGTCAAATCCGGCCAGGGGTAGGTCTCCCAGCAAGTGCGTACACCGGAGTTGATATACTCGTTATATGCGGCAAGAGTGGCGGCGGTTGGCGATATGGTGGGATCAAGGCCCATGCGGGCGATGATTCCATTCATGACTGTCTGGTATGGGGTTGTTCTCATGGGTTTGTAATGACATCGGTGCCATCGATTGTGCCGTCAGTACATGGGAGCGGTAGCGAGGTTTCCGGAAACGTGTGTTCCTCAATGATCGTTTTTGATTCCTCCGTTTTAGCCTTGAGCCCTTGGCCTTCAGCCTTTCCGCTCGGTGCAAACGACATGATCTTATCCGAGATCCCTTGGACCCGTTTGATGACCCCGTCACGTTCCAGGGCATCGGTGAAAGCGGGATCCTTCCAGCAATCGGGCCCGAAAAGGGCCTTCATGTGGTGATAGAGATCGGCATCGATCCTGTACTTGAGCTGTCCAATCCCGTCCATGAGCCGGGAGGAGTTCTCTAGGCGGGCCGAGTAGGCATTCACCTTTTCCTGCCGGAGGGCCGCAGAGACGGCGTGCTGTTTGAATCCTTTGCGGAATTCCTCCAGGACGGCCGAGCTAGCTTCGATGGGTGCGATGAGTGACATGAAGTGAACCGTGATTGCAGCGCCCGGGGTTGCCCCCGGACGCTGTGTACCACGAATCGAATTAGGCGTTGGCCGCGTCGATCTTTGCGTGGGCCTGTGGGTTGGTCGGAACCAGCGCCACGATGGCCTCCACGATGCCGCGACGACCGGCACCGAGATCAGGGAGCTCGGTGAAGTACGGGGCGGTGTGGGTGCGGAGTTCGCAGAACTCGGGATCGATGATGTATCCCGTGCGGGTGTTCGGCAGGAAGGCGCTCAGGTGGAGCTCCAGGTTGCCGTAGTCGCCGCTGTAGATGTCCACAACGGAGCTGACCATCTTGCTGTTCACGTCCTGATTGTAGAAACGCACAGGGGTGTTGCTGTTTTTGCTGGGGAGGTAGCGCGAGAAATCGGAAACCGAGTTCTTGATGTCGCTACCGACGATGGCGAGAAGATCGCCACCCTTGCCCGTCACGCTCCAGCGCTGCTGAAGCACGCCACGCAGGGAATCCTCGGTGAAGGCGCTCAGGTTGCCAGAGTAGATCTGGCTGCTTGAGAGCAGCACGTTGGACTGACCAAGGGCAACGGAGTCAGCCGAAGCGGAGAGCCACTGACCAAGACCACGGGTCTTGTAAGCGACCGAACCGGTTCCTGCGACTGCACCGTTGGCGCTGAGGCAAGTAGCCTCGATGTCGCGCTTGACCATGACGACCGCCTTGGCCTTCGCACGGGCAAATTCCGTGGCTCCGGCCACACCCTGGGGATCAGGGTTGTTGACACCGGCGACTGTGGCGACGGTCTCTTCCAGGCGGCTGACGCCGGGGACCCGACGGAATTGCTGGATGTAGGTGCCGATGCGGTAGCGGGTCGACGCAAAGTCGGCTGCATCCGTGTAAGCAACTTCGGTTCCGTCAACGGTTCCGGCGGTGCTGGTGGAGGGATAGGAATCCACGAGCCACTCAACGTAAGCGTTGCTGGGTTTCTTGGAGCCCTTTTTGATGGAGGACGTCAGGACAGTTTCCTTGGCGTCCACCACGGCGATGATGTCGGAGAGGTCTTCCCTTTTACCGATCGAATTGAGATAACTGGTTGCTGCCATAATTTTGGTGTTTTAAGTGTTTGAGTTGGATTAGCCGCCAAAGTAGGCCGCGAGGTCATCCATCGACCCACTGGTGACCACACGGTCAAAGCGGTTGGATTTCCCTTTGGTTGAGGCGGCTGGTGGCCTGCTGGCCGAGGATTTGGGAATCGCGGGTGCGATCACCTTTCTGGTTGCAGGAGGTGCTGATTTCTTTGCGTCAGATCCTTTAGATTCAGCCTGCTTGGCCCGCTCGAGGCGGACACTCATTCCGAGCATGGCATCGCCGATCACCATTTCGTAGCCGGGCAGTCGCTTGAGCGCTGGTACCTGCTTGAGGGTGTCAACGAGCACCTTGTGCTCGGCGGAACCTGTTTTGAAGAGTTCGGGATAGGTTGACTTGGCTTCCGGTAGGATGGCCTCACGCTGGCGCAGGTACTCCCTGCGGGCCGGGGCGTGGTCGGTGAGGAGGGAATCGGTCTGGGCAATGTAGCGGGCAATCTCGGCCCGATCGACATACCGTTCCGTTCCGTCTGGGTTGGTCACCGTGGCGCCGTCCGGATTTTGCAAAGCCCAGGCGCGGACTTTCTTGGCCGCTGAGACCTTGATTTCCAACTCCTCAGCGCTGTCCATGTCGGAAAGAGGGTCTTCCGCGGTCGGCTCCAGTTTAATCGAGCTGCGCTTTTCCACTTCGGCTTTGAGGTTTTCGTTCTCGGCGCGGAGTGATTCCGCAGCGGTTTCAGCCTCTTTGCGTCGGCGGGTCAACTTGTCGATCCGTTTCTCGAGCTTCTTGACGGACTTATCCTCTTCCCCTTC
>Ga0114959_10002805_pt1 | contig 14046 bp, 18 predicted proteins | sample C_130625_EF_Meta_FD_87317 | JGI IMG/M metagenome (GOLD analysis project Ga0114959, IMG submission 87317) | Freshwater microbial communities from Lake Croche, Canada to study carbon cycling - C_130625_EF_MetaG | ecosystem: Environmental > Aquatic > Freshwater > Lake | place: Lake Croche, Canada...
ATGGAAGAGCTTTCGTATGAGCAGTGGATGAATGTGGTGAATGCTAATCTTTGTGGAGCATTCTTATGTTCGCAAGAAGCAATTCGCATGATGAAGGCGCAGTCTCCTCAAGGTGGCAGAATTATCAACAATGGCTCGATCTCCGCGCATGCGCCTAGACCCATGTCTGCACCATACACGGCGACTAAACATGCCATCAGTGGCTTGACCAAAACAATAGCCTTGGATGGTCGCCCATTTAATATTGCTTGCGGTCAAATCGACATCGGGAACGCTGCTACTGAAATGACTGAACGGATGGCTGCTGGCATCCTGCAAGCCGATCAATCGATTAAGGTCGAGCCTCGCATGGATGTAGACCATGTTGGCGAAGCCGTTCTGCATATGGCGCAACTCCCTCTAGAGAGCAATATTCTTTCGATGACCATCATGGCAACCAATATGCCTTTTGTTGGAAGAGGCTAAAAAGAAAACAGCTTACTGGCGCACTTGATCAATCAAAAGTCGAACATTATTCGCGCCGACTTTAACTATTTGCGGATTTGAAATTAAGTCCCCTGCTTCAGGTTTTGCCATTCCCGTTTTGGAGATTCTAACTTCAATAGATGCCTCGGCTAACTGCGAAAGCGGTGCACTGGGATTCATGGCTAAGGAGTCATTCAGTGCGAAGCTCATCGGGAAATCAGCAATAGCAGTCCTAAGTACTGCTACTGGCATACGTTCACCAGGTTTACGAGCTATCACCATCACGATATCTCCTGGCTTAATCCTCGACCTCAAATCAGAAGATAGCTCGATCTTGCCGCTGATGCCTTTAGCACTAACAGCAATTGGGCTAGTCGATGGTAGGCCTGCTTTAGAGCGCGCTTCCGCAATTGAGCCTTCTAACGAGCGCGCCTCATCAGTTCCTGGGGGGATTTGTTTAACAAGCTTCTCCCAAGTCTGCACAGCAGCCTTGTAATTACCAGAAGTGTATGAGGCAGTGCCTGACAGCCAGAGCGCCATCAAGTTATTTGGGTCTAACTTTAAGGCTTGATTTATGAGGGCAAGCGGTTTGCCGGCAAAGTTGCCATTTGCATTTGTAGCAAGGACATCTGCGTAATCACTTAAGAGCTGTGGATCTGTGTCTATAAAGCTGCCTGCACGTTCATACGCTTTAGCAGCATCTTCATTCCGACCTAAGATCCGATACGAACGAGCTAACATGGCCCACCCCTTCAAATTACTAGGGTCCTTTTCCATTTTGGCCGCAAACTCAGCAACCATTTTGTCAACACCTTCTCGTGACAATGGTTGTTCGGCATTGCTTGCTATAACATTAGGAGCTTCACCCAAATAAAAATACAATCCTGAAGATAGCAACACAATAAATACACAGAGACCAATAATTGTTTTTTTAGAGGATCCCATTACAGAGCGATCATCTTCCTCATTGGTATCTTGGAAAAGTCGTTGACGCATCTCCGCATGAGCAATCTCGTAGTCATCTGCCTGAATTAAGCCGGAAGCACGCTCTACCTCTAATTTATCGAGCTCCTCACGATAAATAGCAGCGTTCATTTGACGGCGGGAGGTCGCTTCGACTTTCGCAGGAAAAATAAATGGGCGTAAAAGCAATACCAGCGCCAAGATTAATAAGAGGGCTGCCGAGACTAGAAATAGAGTCATATCTTACCCTTCTCATTCTCACTACTACCTAGTAATGCGTCAATTTTTTTATTGTCAGCATCCGAAAGTACGGCATTCGGAATAAGGCTATTTCTTCGACGCAGATACATGATTAAGCCCGCTATACCAATCAGAAGGATGACGAAAGGCCCAATCCACAAAAGCCAAGTAATCGGTTTAACGGGAGGACGGTACAAAACAAAATCACCATAGCGCTCAACCATAAATGCCCTAATCTGATCATCGCTCTTACCCTCTTTAATGAGGGTTCTAATTTCCCGACGTAGATCGTTTGCCAAATCAGAACGGGAGCCCGCAAGAGATTCATTCTGACAAACTAAACAACGCATTTCTTCAGAGATACTAATTAAGCGCTGCTCAGTCTGCGGGTCATCAGCTAAGGGAGCGGCATCTTTTGCAGATGCCCCTAAACTCAAAAGACAAAGGATGATTAAGTAAATCTGTTTCATGATTTCTTAAGCTCACTAATCAGGGGAAATATTTTTTGATTCAGAAGATCAATAGTAATAGGCCCAATATGCTTAAAACGAATCACGCCAAGCTGATCGATAACATAGGTCTCTGGCACTCCATAAACACCGTAATTGATGCCAACCCGACCATCGGCATCAAACGCAGAAAGTAAATACGGATTGCCCTGTTTTGCCAACATAGCCAAGGCATCTTCACGCTTATCTTTGTAATCTAATCCTATCAGTGGCGCCACTTGTGACTTAGCCAACTCTACTAGAACCGGATGCTCTTCACGACAAGCAACGCACCAAGAGGCCCAGACATTTAAGATCCAGACTTGGCCTTTCATGCTCGCCGGAGAAAAAGACTTATTAGTCTCCCCCAACTGCGGAATCTCAAATGCTGGAGCTGCCTTACCAATTAATGGTGATGGTACTTCATGGGGATCACGGTTTAAACCAATTGCCAGAAAGACAACAAGCACAATAAACAGCACTAGAGGAATTAAAAATTTGGCTCTCATGTCGCCAGTTTTTTTAACTTAATGCGATAACGTTTATCCGAAATAGCCAATATTCCACCCAATGCCATAAATAGGCATCCGCCCCAAATCCAATCAACAAACGGCTTGTAATAAACCCGTACAGCCCAAGATGTATCACCCAATTCCTCACCCAGAGAAACGTAGATATCCCGGGTTAAGCTGGTATCAATGGCTGCCTCAGTCATCGGCATCGTAGAGGAAAAGTAATTCCGCTTTTCTGGATACATTGTCGCTTGGGGTTGGCCATTTTTTGATAGCAAGAATGTTCCGCGCATAGCCTCGTAATTTGGTCCAGGTACTTTGTTGACACCCTGCAGTTGAATTTGATATCCGCCTACAGAAACAGTTTCACCGGCCAACATACGCACATCTTTTTCTTCTTGATAAGCACCGACCATAGTGACACCAATCACAAAGATAGCAATGCCAAGGTGTGCCAGCTGCATACCAATAAATGAACGTGTAGGTTTACCAACTTTAGCCTGACGAACTATCTGTAAGCAACCAGAAGCAATGACCCAGAAAGCCAGTAAGAAACCTATTCCAGCTAACCAAGTAAATTCACCCATCATCAAAGGAATCAAAATAGCAGCGAGTAAGGCAACTAGACCAGCTAGCCACAAGCGTTTGATGACAGTGAGTAAATTAGTATTTTTCCAATTCGTCCAAGGGCCAATACCCATCAACACCAACAAAGGAATCATGATGGGCACAAATACGCTATTGAAATACGGTGGGCCCACGGAAATTTTGCCAAGATGAAGCGCATCGATTAGTAAAGGGTACAAAGTTCCTAGTAATACTGAACCAGCTGAGGTTACCAGGAAAACATTTCCTAAAAGAATAAAAGTTTCTCTTGAGCTCAAGCTAAATTTTCCGCCCATCGTACTCTTAGGGGCACGCCATGCATATAAAGCCAACGATGATCCAACTACCAATACTAAGAAGATCAAAATGAAAACTCCACGCCTTGGGTCAGTAGCAAATGCATGGACAGAAGTTAAAACACCTGAGCGTACTAAGAAGGTTCCCAGTAGGGATAAAGAAAACGCTGTAATGGCTAACAATACGGTCCAACTCTTAAAGCCACCCCGTTTTTCAGTTACCGCCAGAGAATGTAGCAAGGCCGTACCAACTAACCATGGAATAAAGGAGGCGTTCTCCACTGGGTCCCAGAACCACCAACCACCCCAACCCAATTTGTAATAAGCCCACCAAGAACCTAAGGCAATGCCAAGCGTTAAGAATACCCAGGCCGCAGTTGTCCAGGGACGTGACCAGCGTGCCCAAGCAGCATCTAATCTGCCAGAAAGCAATGATGCAATTGCAAACGCAAATGCCACTGAGAAGCCAACATAACCCATGTACAGCATTGGTGGATGGAAAACCAAACCTGGATCTTGTAAAAGCGGATTCAGCGAACGACCATCTGGCGCTGCAGGCAGTAAGCGCGTAAAGGGGTTGGATGTTGTCAACACAAAAAGGAGGAGTCCACTGCTAACCAGCCCCAGCACTCCAATGACTCTAGCAACCATAAACTCATCTAACGCTTTAGAGAGTTGCGCTACCAAAATCGTCCAAGTGCTTAATAAGAAAATCCACAAGAGCAGCGAACCTTCATGCCCACCCCAGACCGCACCTAGTCGATAAATAATGGGTAACTGCGAATTGGAATGCTCGGCAACGTAGAGTACTGAAAAATCATTAATATAGAAACTCCACGTTAAGATTCCGAAAGCAATGGCCAGCAGGAAGAATACTGTTTGGGCGGCCGGCCTAGCTAACACTAACCACTCACGACGACCCTGATGCGCGCCAATCAATGGAAGCACTCCCTGAATGCATGCAACACAGAGCGCCAAAATTAATGCATATTGACCAAACTCAGGAATCATTTGTTGCTTCCATTGTTGTTTCCATTGTTATTTCCATTTTTTTGAGCCTGCTCTAATGCATGCTTTGCCTCTGGAGGCATATAGTTCTCATCATGCTTGGCAAGTACTTCGCTTGCAATAAATTCACCTTGAGCATCCATGCGTCCCTGAATGACAGCGCCCTTTCCCTCTTTAAATAGATCAGGAAGAATGCCTGTGTACGCAACTGGAATATCTTTCACCAGATCGGTAATCACAAAATGGACTGTTAGGCCATCGCGCCTTAAGGATCCATCTTTCACCATGCCACCAATACGAAAAGCCTGACCCTTCGGAGCTTTACCAGCAGCAACCTCACTAGGCGTGACATACAAAGCAATATTGCTATTCAGTGCATTCAAAATCAATAGCGCAGCAATCCCAATCACCGCTAAGGCGGCAATGATGATTAAGGCGCGTTTATGTCTTGGCTTCACTGACCACTTTCTTTATCAAACTGCTCTGCTAACTGCTCTTGCTTAAGCCTACGCACGATCGACTTAAAGCGAGCGCGAATACTCAAAGGCTCCAATAGCAAAATCAAAGCACATGCTCCAAAGCTGCTCCACACATAAAGTGCGTAGCCTCCCATCGCAAAAAATTCAGCAGAGCTATTCCACATTAGTTTTTTACCTCGCTTAATTGTCGCACCCAATCAGCATGGGATTCGCGCTCGAGAATGATGGCGCGCACCCGCATCAAGGCCACTGCAATGGAATACATCCATAAGCATAAAGTCATCAAAAGCATTCCCCAAAGCATCGTTTGAGCCATTGCTGGGGCTTTGGTTAAAGAAACTGACGCCCCTTGATGCAAGGTATTCCACCATTTAACTGAGAAATAAATAATAGGCACATTCACCACACCCACTAGAGCCAAAATAGCACCTGCTTTATCTGCCCTTTTGGGGTTATCAATCGAGGCCTGTAAAGAAATAAACCCCAAGTATAGGAATAGCAAAATTAACTCTGAAGTTAAGCGCGCATCCCAAACCCACCAAGCCCCCCACATTGGCTTCCCCCAAAAGGCTCCGGTCCACAAAGACAAAAACGCCATCCAAGCACCTACTGGCGCCAAGGCTTGTGCCATCATTGCTGAAAGACGGGTATTAAAGATGAGGCCCAGGCCAGCCCATGCTGCCATCATGAGATAAATAAACATCGACATCCAAGAAGTAGGGACGTGGATAAAAATAATGCGATAGCCCTGACCCTGAACCGCATCAACAGGCGCCACAAAAAAACTCACCCATAAACCAGCAGCGCCAAACACCACGGCAAGCACCCAAAAAAGAGGGATCAACTTTCCGGCGAGCGGGTAAAAAGTACTCGGGCTTGAAAGCTTGAACCAATTAATCAAGCGGCTATTCGAAAAGGAGGAATTATTTATCTGGCTCATTCAATCGCAATCTTTACAGCAGCACTACTTACCCAAGGTACAAATGCTAGAGCCAAAATCAATAATGCCCCTAACAAAGAAAAGTGTCCGGATGTATCTAAACCCACGCTATTGGCATACACCGCCCCCGCCCCAAAAATCAGCACGGGAATATATAAAGGCAAGATCAATAAACTCAACAATACGCTAGCACCCCGAACTCCTAGGGTGAGTGCGGCTCCAATAGAGCCCAACAAAGAAAGCACAGGCGTGCCCAATAACAGCGTTCCCATCAACACATATAATGAATTAATATCCAAATCAAACTGAATCCCAATAATCGGGGCCAACAACACTAGAGGCAAGCCACATACTATCCAATGCGCAAGGATCTTGCCGGCCACGAATAACACCATTGGCCGTGGTGATAAGGCCAACTGCTCCAAAGTACCGTCTAGATAGTCTGCAGCAAACATGCGATGTAAGCCTAATAAAGTCGATAACAAGGCAGCAACCCAAATGACTCCAGGCGCAATTTTTCGTAATAAAGCCGCATCAGACCCAATTCCCAATGGAAATAAGCTCGTCACTACTACAAAGAAAAAGAGTGCAGTCAATACCTCACTCTTGCGGCGCATCACTAAAAGCAAATCCCTGCGGACGATAGAAAACACGGCGCTCATAAATCGAACACCTGTACATTAGGAATATTGATCTCTTGATGGCTGGTTAATACAACTAACCCCCCATATTGCAGGTGTTCAGCAATTAAATTTTGCAACTCCCCTACCGCATGGATATCCAGTGCATTGAAGGGCTCGTCAAGTATCCACAATTTGGCTTGACGGGTAAGCATGCGCGCCATGATGACTCTGCGCTTTTGTCCAGCCGATAAACAATGCACCGGCAAATCCTCTCGACCCCGAAGGCCGAAGCGCCAAAGCGCTGACAAGGCTTTATCTTGAGTCAATGGCACATCATCGAGCGTGGCATACATCTGTATATTTTCTAGGGTGGTGAGATCATCTTTCAGAGCATCTCGATGACCTGAGAACAAAAGAGCCCGATGATAGGCTAGTGGATTCGCTGTAATCAATTCGTTACACCATAAAACTTCACCGGCTTCTGGTTTGGATAAGCCAGTCAAGAGGCGCAACAGACTCGTTTTGCCTACGCCATTCTCACCACGGACATGCAAACAATTGCCGGAACTAAGCCGCACATGAAGATCAGAAAACAATAGTCTTTCACCGCGAACACAAGTAAGCCCACGCGCTTCAAGCACATAGTCTAAGTTTCTGGAGGCCGGGGAAATATTGTCTATCATGAAGGCTAATGGCTTGAATCAAACCACCCTAGGCATTGTCCAAGAGCCCTAAGGGGCTGTCAAACATCAAAAAAAGGGGTGTTTTAAGAATAATCTCTTTTAATTCAATTGCTTAGCTAATTATAAGCGGAGTCGGCGATTACGCCCTTTTCTGATAACGCGCTCTAATCCGGCTGAATACCAGCACTCTTAATAATTTTGCCCCAACGGACTGATTCTTTCTTTTGGAATGTCCCAAACGCTTCAGGGCTCATAGCGTAATACTTGGCTCCTTCTGATTCTAGCTTTTTTTGCACTGCGGGTTGCTGCATGATTTTGCTCACTTCAGCATGCAACTTCTTCACCACAACTGGTGGCGTTCCAGCTGGTGCAAATAAACCAATCCAGTTTTTGACATCAAATCCAGGAAGAGTTTCACTAATACTCGGCAAATCTGGCATAGATGGATCTCTACCTGCACCCGTCACCGCAAGACCCCTTAACTTATCACTCTTTACATAGGGAAGAATCGTTGGCATCGTGGCAAACATCACCTGAGTTTGACCACCTATTAAATCCGTAATTGCCAACGCATTCCCTTTGTACGGAATATGGACCATATCGACCTTAGTCGTCATCACAAAGAGTTCACCTGCCAAATGACTTGCAGTTCCAATGCCCCCTGAGCCATAAGAAACCTTGCCAGGATTGGCTTTTAGATAGGCAATGAGCTCACTGACATTTTTCACTGGAAGGCTTGGATTCACGGCAAGTAAGCCCTCGGCATCTAATACAAATACAACCGGCACAAAATCTTTGAGCGGGTCGTAAGGCATATTCTTTACCAGAAAGGGGTTCACTGCATGGGTACCGATGCTGCCCATGATGAGCGTGTAACCATCAGCAGGTGATTTAGCAACAAAATCGGCTCCAATATTCCCACCGCCGCCAGTTTTGTTCTCAACAATCACCGGCTGACCAAAAGACTCACTTAAGCCCTGCGCAATAATTCGAGAAAAACCATCTGCAATACCACCAGTGGCAAACGGAGAGATGATCTTGATTTGGTGATTGGGGTAATTATTCGCCTGAGCAAATACGCCTTGATGACCCAGAAGTCCTAAGCTCAAAATAAATGTTAGTACAAATGGATTCATATTCAATTTCTACTATTTATTGAAAAGAGGCGCAGGAGATAGACCCTGTACCTGATATTTTTTGATTAATTCAGCCACTAAACCTGTACTAATGAACTCTTCCACACATTCACTTAAAAATGCAATGGACTTTAAATGGGATTTCTTGGTAGCTATGGCTTGTTGAATCCCAGTAAATTGACCATTCAGTACACGTGAGCCAGGAATATTTTGGGAGACAGTGACAAGGCCCGTTTTTAAACCGGCCAAAGCATCTAATTTCTCCCGCACAAATAATTCATTGCTCGCTTTAGCACTATCCGCATGCACTAAGGTGGCATGCTTCAAGTTACGCTGCAACCAATGATCGTAGGCACTCTTATGGAAGGAGGCAATCCGGATTCCAGGCTGGTCTACTTGGGATACTTCTTGAATAGGTGAATGCGCAGGAACTAAATAGCTTGCCTCAAGCTCAACATAGGCCGGCGTAAATGTCACCTTTTGAGCGCGTGCTGGATCCGATCCCACTAAGCAGATGCCACATCGTTCACTAGCAGCAGAATCAACAACCTCTTCCTGTGTGTCACAACCCAGTAAATTTAGCTCTACGCCTAAACGCTCAGCAACAGCGCGGCAAATATCTGGCGCAATACCAGTAGGTTCGCCAGTTGGAGAGCGACCAGTAACTAACAAAAAGTTGCCAAGATACACTGCGGCAGAAAGAACGCCATGAGGAGCAAGTTGCTCCCTCACTATGGGCGAAATGGGATTCAAAAAAGATGTCTAGTAACGAATGATTTTGGCAATTGACTATTGAAATTTAAGGAATCAACACGATCGCACCAGAAACTTTTCTGCCTTCAGCCGCACGATGTGCTTCTGAAGCCTGCTCTAGTGGGAACTTCGCCCCAATTTGAACTTTGACATAGCCTTTTGAGATAGCATCAAATACCGCGCGGGCATTTTCTTGTAAGAGTGCAGATGTGGCGTTATGCGGAAATACTGAGGGTCTAGTTAAGAATAAACACCCTTTTTTATTCAGGATCTCAGGTTGGATTTCTGGGGCAGGCCCAGAAGCAGCACCAAATAGCGCAACCGTAGCAAATGGCGCAGCGCAGTCTAATGATCCGAGGAAAGTATCTTTGGCAACCGAGTCATAAACTACGTTTGCTTTCTTACCGCCAGTGGCTTTAATTACCTCCTCAACCCAATTGGGTTTTGAGTAATCCACTACCGCATCACATCCCGCTTCTTTAGCAGCAGCAACTTTTGCTTGCGATCCGACAGTACCAACCACAAATGCACCTAATGCTTTTGCCCAGCCAGCCAAAATTTGACCAACGCCACCCGCAGCAGCGTGAACCAGAACTACATCGCCCGCTTTTACTTTATAGGTTTTTTGTACCAAGTACTGCGCTGTCATCGCCTTAAAGAAAGCAGCAGCAGCAAACTCATCAGAAACATCGCTAGGTAATGGCACTACCTTTTCTGCGGAAACATTACGCGCACTTGCATAAGCACCGATCCCAGCATTCATGTAAACAACGCGATCGCCTACTTTCAGACCTATAACACCCTCACCGACAGCCTCAATTACCCCTGCAGCTTCATGACCTAAGCCAGTAGGCATATCTAATGGATAGACTCCAGAGCGCTGGTACACATCAATGAAATTGAAGCCCACAGCGGTTTGGCGAAGTTGTACTTCCCCTTTACCTGGAGCAGGTAGCTCTTTATCAATTAATTGAATTACATCCGCGCTTCCCAGTTCGGAAAGACTAACTACTCGGGCTTTTGTCACAGTTCACCTATATTTGTTTTAATGGAAAGTTGATCATACTGTAAGGGCATTTTCTTCCTCTATGACTGCCCAAGTGCTATCGCCCAACTTCTTTACCGCCATAGAGTAAGTCCAAGCATCGGGTATGCCACAGCTCCAATCTTGAGGCCCATTCTGAATCAATACGTTCACTGCATTTCTGCTGTCGTAATAAAGATGGTAGATCTTGCCATGGATGGGATTGAAACTAAATTTTGCGCTATGCACCATCTCTGTTGCATCTAGCCTAGCTTGCAGAGCACGTGCTTGTTTCATTAATACTTCAGCCTGCTCCATGATGCGCTCATATTCTTGCTTCGCATTCTGGCGCGCAACATTGACTGCTTTGTCTTTTTCCTCAACTACCTTAATAGGGGCAAATACAGGGGCTCCAACTTCCATTGGATATTCAATTCCGGCATGTCTTGCTGGATCGCTATCTTCTATTCTCATTGATGTCCCTGCATGCCCTTGTTTAATTTACTTGATTAGGCCACATGCAATACGCGGACCTGAATTCCCTGCTGGCTGAGATTTATAGTCATCTGGATCTCTATGAACCACTACTGAGCGCCCAACGATTCCGTTAGGTCCAGTATTTACGGCAAAATCATGTAACTTGGCAGTATAAGTGGCATTGCCATTAGCGTCTGACTTAATGTTCGGTAAATCTCCGGCATGATTCATACCGCTATTTGGCATACCGTGTGCTTTAGTCTCAGGATTAAAATGTCCGCCTGCGCTCATCGCATCTGGAGCGGAACAATCGCCCTTTTCATGCACATGGAATCCTTGTTCAGCATTTGGCTTCAAACCAGAAAATTTGCCATTAATTAAAACGTCGCTGCCTTGCCAAACAAAAGTCACTTCACCTTTAGTTTGCGAACCAGATCTTGGTTCTAAGTTGGCACTGGCTTTTTGACCTGTACCCTGCTCCATAGATTGGCAAGCTACTAATGAAAGCAGTCCAAGCGCGGATAGTCCAATCGATATTCTTTTTAAATTTGTATTCACATTCATCTCCTAGGTTGTTTTGGCGGTCTCGGGCGCCTTGAGAGAAAGTGTGACACAAAATACGGACTTATGCTTAGCGCTTATAGAAGCTCAAAGTGACCTCCCCTAGGTCAAACCCGAACTTACTCATTCTGGCTTTATTTATCATCACTTTAGGGGTGACCAGGTACATCCAATCATTGAATTGGACATGGTAAATCGTGCCGTCCACTGGCAGCGCCAGGGTATAGGTCCAATTCAGGGCATTTCCTGCAGAGTCACCCTGAGCTTCGCCCACAACATCATCTGCGCTACCTATATATTTTCCAGGAGACTGTTCTGTGAGCTTCCATATGCGCTTTTGCTTAGTACCATCTGAGTAATCAAAGCTCTCATCTAAAGTACCTACTTTTTTGCCATTGACTACTTCCCAATTTGCTTTAATGAGTACCGTAAAGCGTTTTTGAACCGCACCATTGCGGTCGGTGAATATGCCATAGGCGTCAATCGTTCCCGAAAAATACTCACTCAAATCTAAATTCGGTTTTTCATTCGCATATTGATGAACTTGAGGACCAGAACAGGCCAATAACAACGCACCACAAAAAATAGTCGCGATCAATCTAGTTGAAAAATATTTATTCACTTAACAAGCCTCATTAAAAAGTGGTGGCGGGCAACTTTGCCCTAATAATTCAGCCCGAAGTTTTGGGGCACTCGTTTTGGGATCAAGCCAAATCCCAAAAAAAGCTTTTGAAAAATCTGTCCCGGGAATGAGCGCAATTCTCTTGCCTTCATAATAAAAAGTAGTACCTTGTTTGGGGGCATAAATGGCAGTCAGCGTTTGGCCAGATTCGACATCAGGCAAAAAGCTAGCGAGTTCCTTGCCCCATAGAGCCGCTTGCATATCAGATGCGCCAATGCGTTTCATCTCCTCGGCACTACGATTGGCAATCGAAATACCGGTAAATGATTTGTGATACCGCATATCTAATGCAAATTCAGAAGAGGATAAATTGCCCGATCGATAAAAGGAAGCATCATAAATATGAAAACCCCACCAAGTTAATTTGCCGCTACCCTGTAGCTTCGCAGAATTCAATGCGGGGTCCATGCTGGCAAAGTCACGAGCAAAGCCAATCGTTGTGGTGAGATAAAACAGGGCAAGCAAGGCCATCGACATCTTCAGAAATGTCATTTACCACCTCTAGATGATGTCGCTTTAACCAACCCTAAGGCTGCAGGGCCAAATAGCTTGGAAATCGCATGCCTATTTTTTGCAAAAAAACGATAGGCTACTTGTAATAGGGGTTGCAAGGATTTTCGAGAAAAGATCCACGCTAGATATGGCAGCCCAGCTCGACGATAGGCCTCTGGGAAGACACTAACCCCTTGTATGAGAGTGCCATTGGCAAACTGGCCATACATTGCTGCCAAGGCTTGATCACAGGAAACCCCAATTTTTTCGGAATCAAAAAGCGCAGAATGGATATCTACAAAAGCGAGTTGATCGGCTCGGCTTCTGCGGGACAAAAACAGAATCTCTGCCTGACACAAAGGACAAGTTCCGTCGTAAAACAGGGTTAATTTTTCAAGCTGGCTCATAGCTCAGCAAGTTTAAGCCTTATTGAATAAACTGGCTGATGACAACTCTATTAAAGGTTTTTATGCAAAAAGAAGTAGCTCTAAATGTATTTGGTGAACCCCTGATTCCCTGCTCCTTTGACCCCCTTACTGGCTTCTTTAGGGACGGCTGCTGCAAAACAAATGAGGAAGATGTTGGTAGCCATCTCGTATGTGCGGTAGTCACAAAGCAATTTTTGCAATTTAGCCTAGAAAAAGGAAATGATCTCATTACTCCTAGACCTGAATACCAGTTTCCGGGTTTAGTTGCTGGTGACCAGTGGTGCCTATGCATTAATCGCTGGGTTGAAGCTGCCAGCGCGAATTGTGCGCCACTGATTAAATTAGAAAGTACTCATATCAATGCTTTAGAAACCGTCGCATTAGATGTTTTGAAGCAATATTCGAGTGAAGTTTGAAAGCATTTTATACAGACCACTTTGTTTTACCTTTGCCAGCAGGACATCGCTTCCCGATGGAGAAATATTCTCGCTTACGAGATTTGGTCAGTGATTTAAATGAAGTTGAGCTGCTTGAAGCACCCGCTGCAAGCGATACCCAGATTCTTTATGCACATGATCCTAGTTATCTCATCAAAGTGATCGAAGGAAAACTGTCTTCTCAAGAACAAAAAGAGATTGGCTTTCCCTGGAGTGAAAAAATGGTGGAGCGCTCGAGACGCTCAGCAGGCGCGACTGTCGCTGCAGCAAAGATGGCGTTTGAAGAAGGGATTGCCATTAATCTGGCGGGTGGCACCCATCACGCTTACCGTGACATGGGCAGTGGGTTTTGTGTCTTTAATGACTCTGTAATTGCAGCTAGAGCACTGCAAAAAGAAATTAGCTCAAAACTGAAGCTTGCCATCATTGATTTGGATGTCCATCAGGGTAACGGGACGGCGTCTATTTTGGGAAACGACAATTCGATATTTACCTTATCGATCCATGGAGAAAATAACTTTCCTTTTAAGAAAGAAGTGAGCGACCTAGACTTGGGGCTTGCAGACGGTTGTGATGATCAGACTTATTTAAGCGCCCTTACTGAGTCCTTAAATACTCTACACGCGCGATTTAAGGCCGACTTTGTGATTTATCTTGCTGGCGCCGACCCTCATGAGGGCGATCGATTGGGTAGACTCAAGCTCAGCAAAGAAGGTATGCGCCTGAGGGATGAAATGATATTTGAGCATGCAC
>Ga0114959_10002807_pt1 | contig 14038 bp, 12 predicted proteins | sample C_130625_EF_Meta_FD_87317 | JGI IMG/M metagenome (GOLD analysis project Ga0114959, IMG submission 87317) | Freshwater microbial communities from Lake Croche, Canada to study carbon cycling - C_130625_EF_MetaG | ecosystem: Environmental > Aquatic > Freshwater > Lake | place: Lake Croche, Canada...
AAATTAACCGCAAGCCGTGTACCGTTCACCGTGTACCGTTTACCGAATTGACCGTTCACCGTGAACCGTTCACCGTCAACCAATAAACACAATGATTTCATATAATATAAAAAATAACGTAGCTATCCTCAGCATCAATGTGGCGAATCAGCCGATGAATGTTTTGAATAGCGAATCAATTACCGCCTTGGGGGAGGCCTTGGAAAAAGCCTACGCAGACACCGAAGTAAAAGGAATTATTATCACTTCAGAACGCCCAGAATTTATTGCTGGGGCAGATTTGAAAATGATTTTGGAAAATAATGGCAAGGCACCGGCCGAATTATTAAGACTTTCGATGGGCTTGAATAACCTTTTCCGCAAAATGGAAACCAACGGAAAGCCCGTTGTTGCTGCCATGAACGGAACGGCTTTGGGCGGCGGTTATGAAGTTTGTTTGGCCTGTCATCACCGGGTGGCATTGAATGCGCCAAAATCGGTCATTGGTTTGCCCGAAGTAACCATTGGCTTGTTGCCAGGTGGCGGTGGAACGCAACGTTTGCCCCGCATGATTGGAATGGAAATGGCGGCTCCGATGTTGTTGGAAGGTAAAAAAGTATCTCCGAAAGAAGCATTCGGCATGGGAATGGTGGATGCTTTGGCAGAAACACCCGAAGAAATGATGGAGAAAGCCTTTGCTTATATCCATGCAAATCCGAATGCCATTCAGCCTTGGGATGAAGTGAATAAGAAGACGGGGGAAATTCAAGCCAGAGAAAATTTCAAAGTTCCGGGCGGCAATATTTTGACCCCCAAAGGATTGCAATTAATGATGGGTGGAACGGCCATGATTATGGGAAAATCGCAGGGAAATTATCCAGCACCTATCGAAATCATGGCTTGCGTTTATGAAGGGCTTTTGGTAAATATTGATAGAGCTTTAGTTATCGAGGCTCGTCATTTTGTGAAAGTGGCGAATTCGTCGGTTGCCAAAAACTTGATTCGTACCATGTTTTTTGGCTTGAACGAAGTTAATAAAGGCGTTGGTCGTCCGGAGGGAATTGATAAAACGGATGTCAAAAAAGTCGGCATTTTGGGTGCGGGCATGATGGGTGCGGGTATCGCTTACGTATCGGCAATGGCAGGAATTCAAGTAGTGTTGAAAGACGTTTCGATGGAAGCCGCCGAGAAAGGAAAAGCCTATTCAAAAGGAATTTTAGATAAAGCAATTTCGAGAGGAAAAATGGATTCTTTGAAAGCAGAAGGCATTTTGAACTTGATTACGCCAACGAATAATTACGCTGAAATCGAAGGGGCAGATTTAATCATCGAAGCCGTTTTTGAAAATTGGGAATTGAAAGCCACCGTAACCAAAGATGCTGAGCCATTATTGGCATCAGGAGGCATTTTTGGCTCAAATACCTCAACTTTACCAATTTCAACATTGGCAAACGCTTCGGCAAAACCTGAAAATTTTATTGGAATTCACTTCTTTTCGCCCGTTGATAAAATGCAATTGGTTGAAATAATCATGGGCAAAGAAACCTCTGATTATGCCTTGGCTGTGGCCATGGATTACGTGAAAAAAATCCGAAAAACGCCCATAGTAGTGAATGATTCGAGAGGATTTTATACCTCACGAGTGTTCGGAACTTATACTTCCGAAGGCATCGAATTATTGAAAGATGGCGTAAACCCAGTGGTCATCGAAAACATCGCCAAACAAATCGGAATGCCCGTTGGACCTTTGGCGGTTTCGGACGAAGTAGCTTTGGATTTAGCGTATAAAATCTCGGGAAGTGCCGTCAAAGATGGTCTTTTATCCGAAAATGATACAACTTATCAAGTCAGCAAAAAATTTACCGAAATGGGACGTTTGGGCAAAAAAGCCAAAGCAGGTTTCTATGAATATCCAGAAGGCGGTAAAAAGTATTTATGGGAAGGTTTAGCGGAAATGTTCCCCGTAAAAGCCGAACAAATCTCAACGGAGGACATCAAAACGAGAATATTGTATCGTCAAGTGTTAGAAACCGTAAAATGCGTAGAAGAAGGCGTAATTCGCACCAATTTGGATGCGGATTTAGGTTCAATTTTTGCCTGGGGATTCCCTCCATACTTAGGCGGAACGCTCTCATTCGTGGACACAGTAGGCATAAAAACCTTCGTTTCAGAATGCGATAGATTGGCAGCCACCTATGGCGAAAGGTTTAAACCAACCGCAAAATTGCGGGAGATGGCGGATAGCGGGGTTGGGTTTTATGCGTAGGGGTTGAAAGGAAAAAGGCGAGTCGTGAGGCTCGCCTTTTTTTGTTTTACCAAATACAATCAACGTCATAATCATCAAAAACACCGTCTCTACTTACGATTTTGATTTTTTCAGTAATAGTTTGAGCAATTAACATTCTATCAAATGGATCTCTATGATGAAAAGGTAATGAAGAAACACAAATGGTATGTTCAGGAAAAATTGGGAGTATTGAAAATCCATTTGATTCAATCTTGCTAATCATAGCAGTAATATCAATGGCTACTTCTAACTTCCCAAGACTCGTTTTTATGGCAATTTCCCACAGGCTGACAATACTGATAAAAATCTCATTTTCAATGTCTTCCATTTGTATTTTGATTCTTGAAGGGAGTTTTTCATCGTCTTCAACAAACCAGATGAAAGTATGAGTATCTAAGAGCAATTTCATTACATATATTCTTTAAAGTCATCCAAAGGAGCATCAAAATCATCTGCCATCTTGAAAGTCCCCTTCATACAACCCGCTTTTGGGTGAGGTTTTGTAGTATTATATTTCTTCTCTAAAAATTCAATATAATCAATTACCTCAATTTTAAGATTTTGAGGAAGTGTTGATAATTTGGAAAATAAAATAAGGTCTGACATAAGATTCTCTGATTTTAGTACAAATTAGACATTTTTCTACTTTTTGCAATGAAAGGAGGAAATAATTTGATTTATTTAGGTTCAATTTTCGCATGGGATTTACCTCCATACTTAGGCGGAACGCTCTCATTCGTGGACACAGTAGGCATAAAAACCTTCGTTTCAGAATGTGATAGATTGGCAGCCACCTATGGCGAAAGGTTTAAACCAACCGCAAAATTGCGGGAGATGGCGGAGAGTGGGGTTGGGTTTTATGCGTAAATGATAGATTTTGAGTAAATTAGGAGGTGAGTTCGTGAGGCTCGCCTTTTTTTGTTGATAAATAATGAAATTAACTTGGTTTAAAAAAATTTTGTTGAAAAATAAGAAATGGATATTATCAAAAAATGCTTACATATATCTTTCATTCTTCTTATTTCTATGTAATATTTTATTTACTACATTATATAGTGGTACGGTTAGAGATTTCATAAAAAGTTCATCAATTTATACACCACATCTACTGGGAGTTTTGTCAGGAATTGTATTAGGAATATTTTCTTTTTTTACTATAACTGTATTTAGATTATTGATTTTCAAATATGATAAAATTGATAAAAATATAATTAAACACCAAACTGAAAACCTGCAAGAATACGAAAATATCCGAACTCAATTTACGCTTCACAACATCAAAAATGCCGTAATTAATGCCAATAATTACATGGATATTTTACGGAAAGGGAAAATGGATTTGACCATTGCCACTGAAAATATACAGGTGTGTTTGGATAGGATTGATGAGATATTGGAGGTTTTCAAAGATTCTGATTACGCCCAAAAACGCATGGAATTCAGATTGGAAGAACTGTTTACGACTTTTCAAATGCTGTATCATTCCACCATGATTCGCAGAGATATACAATTTGAAGTAATTTATCAAAATGATGTTGTAAAAAGTCAAATTGTCAATCAGTCGTTTTACGATATGTTTCAGATTTTCAATAACTTAGTCATTAATTCAAGGAAAGCTGTCGAACAAAAGGAGAATAAGCAAATTATAGTTTTTGCTGACATGGACGAACAAAATGACTTGATTTTCAAGGTTTGTGATACGGGAGTAGGTATTTCTTCAAGCAATAAATCTAAAATATTTGACCTCAAATTTTCAACAACAGGAGGAGATGGAATCGGATTAGTTTATGTACAAGAGGTGTTAAAAGAAATGGGCGGTGGTATTCGGTTAATAGAGCCTTTTCAAAATTTTTCAACTACTTTTGAGGTAAAGATTCCAATTGAAAAAATTTAATTATGAGACATTCTGTTCTTATCATAGAAGATGAACAAATACAGGCGGTTAGTATGCAAGAATATTTGCAGGAAGAACGCCCTTATTTATTAGTAAACATTGCAACGACTCAGCAAGAAATAGAAACTAAAATAGAAAATTTATACTATGATATTGCAGTAATAGATTTACAATTTAAAGGTTTCCAGTTTGATGGAATTCATATTGCCAAAAAGATTTTACAGGTAAATCCGTTTGCTAAAATTGTCATTGTCAGTGGTTGGACAAATGAGTACAAGCGTGATATAGATTTATTATTGGAACTAAAAACGGATAAAGTTTGGGGTGTAATTGATAAAAAATCGAAGCAAATTGAAACAAATATGAAGGTTTTAGAAATCATTGATAAAGTTGTAAAGGACTTTGACGCAAAACCTTTCCTTCATCAAAAAAATTTGCAATCTCTTTACGCAGAAGCTAAAAATGAAACGGATAAATTCTCAAAAGGAACGAAATTTGAACGGTTTGTGGGATTTTTATTCTCTCAAATGGGATTTACACATATTTCAAAAAGAGTAAAAGACCAAAGTTTGGGTGAAGTAGATTTGATTGTGAGAAATGAATTAAACGATTTATTCTTCCAAAAATTCAAACCGTATCTTTTAATTGAATGTAAAAACACGGCTGAAAAGGTGAATATAAATGATTTCAAGTTATTTTACGGTAAATTAGAACATACTAATGGAATGGCAAATTTAGGATTTTTAATTACGTCCAATACCATTAAAGATACAGCATACAAAGAAGCCATGAGAACATCTGGAAAAGGTAATAAAGTCATTTTTATCACTCATTTAGAAATTGCTAGATTAATTCAATCATCCAATCTTTTAGACACGATGAAGTCAATTATTGATGAGCAGGTGAAGGATAATTAAAAAATCATACTTTCTGCGTATATTTAAAGGCAAGTTCATATGAACTTGCCTTTTTAATTTCCCAACCCCATGAAAAAAACACTACTAACTATCCTAACAACCGCCTTAATTTTCAGTATAAAAGCCCAACAACTTTCGGTTGAGCAAATTATGCAGGATCCGAAATTTACGATCGGGGCTTTGCCTTCGAATATCTTTTGGGCGGAAGATTCTAAGACCATTTATTTCAACTGGAATCCAGACAAAAACAAGGCTGATTCGCTCTATGGAGCTTCAATCTCTGAGAAAAAACCATTTAAAATTGCACCGCAAGTACGTCGAGCTTTGCCTTCAAATAATGGGAATTATTCTACTGACTTTAGTAAAAAAGTATATGCTAAAAATGGTGATGTATTCTTGATGGACTGCCGAACGATGACAATTCGTCAGATTACTAATACAGTTGAATCTGAAACTAATCCGAGTTTTAATAGTAAGGACGATAAAATCGTTTTCACGAAGAGCAACAACCTTTTTAGCTTTAATATTGGCAATGGTGAAATTGACCAATTGACTAATTTTCAAACGGGTACCAAGAAACCTGAACCGAAATTAAGCGAGCAGGAAAAGTGGCAAAAACAAGACCAATTAAGCCTATTCGACATTTTAAAGGAACGTTCCGATAAGAAAAAAGAAGGGGATAAAATTCAAAAAGCGGATTTGCCAAAACGAGCCAAAGAGATTTTTGTGGAGGATAGAAACGTTTTGGAACCACAATTGAGTCCGGATGAAAAATACATCACTTATCGTTTGGCAAAATCAGCATCGGGATCGAAATCGGCTTTTGTGCCAAGTTACGTAACTGAATCCGGTTTTACGGAGGATTTACCCGCCCGTACGAAAGTGGGAGCTGCCCAAACGTCGTATGAGTTTTGGGTTTATGACATCAAAAAAGATACGGCTTTACCAGTTTTAACGAAAAACATTATTGGAATTTATGATGAGCCTGATTATTTGAAAGATTACGTAAAAAAATCGATCGTGGTTAAAAAAGATACTGCAAAAAAGAAACCTGAACCAAGAAAAGTTATTTTTAGCAATGTTGTTTGGTCAGAAGATGGAAAATATTGCGTTTTAGTTGTGAAAAGTCAGGATAATAAAGACCGCTGGATTATGCGCCTCGACCCTGCCACGCAACAATTGCAAACCATTGACCGTCAGCGTGATGAGGCTTGGACTGGTGGGCCTGGGATTGGTTTTGGCGGAAATGTAGGAACCTTAGGTTTCTTGGCGGATAATCAAACCATTTTCTTTCAGTCGGAGGTAGATGGATATTCTCACCTGTACACCGTTAATTTGGCAAGTTCCGCCCGTAAGCAACTCACAAAAGGGAAGTTTGAAGTTCAATCGGTGCAATTATCCCGTGATAAACAAAATTTTTACATCACTACGAATGAGGTTCACCCGGGTGAACAACATTTTTATCGGATGGCGGCAATTGGGGGTATTCGGACTCGTTTGACGAAAATGACGGGTTCCAACCAAGTAGTTTTATCGCCCGATGAAACAAAAATGGCGTTTTTAAATTCTTTCTCAAATCGCCCATGGGAGGTGTTTTTACAGGAAAATGAAGTAAATAGTCCTCCTGCTCAAATAACAAAATCGCAAAGTCGTCAATTCAAAGAATATAAATGGCGTGACCCCGAAATAATTACCTTCAAAGCCGAGGATGGTCAAAATGTTTATGCTCGATTATACGAATCCAAAATAGGCGAGCAAGGTAAAAAGCCCGCCGTGATTTTCGTTCACGGAGCGGGCTATTTACAGAATGTTCACAAATGGTGGAGTCAATATTTCAGAGAATATATGTTCCATAACATGTTGGTGGATAATGGTTACACCGTGTTGGATATTGACTACCGTGGTTCGGCGGGTTACGGGCGAGATTGGCGGACTGGAATTTACCGATTTATGGGTGGGAAAGACCTTTCTGACCACGTAGATGCTGCAAAATATTTAGTTGAACAACAAGGGGTTAACTTTAAAAAAATAGGCATTTATGGGGGGTCTTATGGTGGATTTATTACCTTGATGGCCATGTTCACAAAACCCGATGTCTTTGCTTCGGGTGCCGCTTTACGTCCCGTAACGGATTGGGCAGCTTATAATCATCCTTATACCGCTAATATTTTGAATGAACCACAAACGGATTCGATTGCGTATCAACGAAGTTCGCCCATTTATCACGCCGAAGGTTTGAAGGGAAATCTATTAATTTGTCACGGCATGGTGGATGTCAATGTGCATTATCAAGATGCAGTTCGACTTTCGCAACGACTTATTGAACTCCGAAAAGGTAATTGGGAATTAGCCTCCTATCCAATGGAAGACCACGGTTTTGTTGAACCAACTTCATGGATGGATGAATACAAACGGATTTTTAAACTGTTTGAGACAACTTTAAAGAAGTAGAACGTTTCCAAAAAATAAAAGGCAGTTAGAAATTATGGTTCTAACTGCCTTCATTTTCTTCCTTAAGATTGTCGATATTGGTTTGTAAGACAATTTATGATAAAATTGTCCGCAGCAGATAAAATATTGTTGCTGATAGTAATATCGTAACGGGTAGTGTTAGTACCCAAGCCATGACAATATTTTTAATCGTTCCACCTTGTAAATTCTTAATTCCTTTCGAAGCCACCATGGAACCCGCAATTCCCGAAGATAACACGTGGGTAGTTGAAACAGGCCATTTATAAGCGGTTGATAAACCAATCGTAATGGCCGCAACTAATTCTGCCGCACCCCCTTGGGCATAAGTAAGATGCTGTTTCCCGATTTTTTCTCCAACGGTTACTACAATCCGTTTCCAACCAATCATCGTTCCTAAACCTAACGACAAAGCAATCATCCACATAACCCATTGAGGAGCAAAATCAGTTAATGACGACAAGCCACTATTAGCATTTTCGAACGTAAAGAATGGTGCTTTTTTGCCTATCGTGGCAGTTTTTAAATCTTTTTTGTCATCTTCACTTAGAGTTACCGCATCACTTTCCATCAATTTTTTAGAATGCTTATTGATATTCAAAACATCTTTCCGTATTTCTAATTTGGTTTCAACGGTTAAATTCTTGGCATTAAGTGTTTTATTCTCAAAAATTACACTTAGGCTTTTTGTTCCTTTCAGAACGCTTGCATAACTCTCTTTTTCTGTTGAAGAAAGCTTGTTTGTATCAATTTTAGCGATTATTGTCTGCACTGTCGACACTTCTTTTTTTAATTTAAAAGGGTCAACATCAATATTTATGGCAAAGAAGTGTGGTAGAAAAGCAATGAGGACCAGCATTACTAAACCTATACCTTTTTGTCCATCATTACGTCCGTGAAAAAAACTTACTAAAGTACAAGTCATTACTAATAACCCCCTAATCCAAAGCGGCGGAGGGGTATCTTTTTTGGGTTCTTTGAAAATATCTTTATTACTAATTGATTTTCTTAAAATATACATAAACACAATTGCGACCGCAAAACCAAATAGCGGGGACAACAGCAATGCTTGACCAATTTCAACCGCCTTATCCCAGTTTACCGTTGAGATTCCTTTATTATTTTCGGGTAATAATGCGTATCCAACACCAATACCAATAATTGAACCAATTAACGTATGAGAGGATGAAGCTGGAATGCCAAAATACCAGGTTGCTAAATTCCAAATAATGGCAGAAATCAACATAGAGAACGCTAAAGCCATGGCGTGATAGACGTTAGGGTCGATGAGCAGTTCAGTAGGCAACAATCCAATAATTGACATGGTTACACCCACGCCACCCGTAAGCAAACCCAAAAAATTCATCAATCCAGACCACACTACTGCCTGCGTTGGCTTCAAGGTATTTGTATAAATAACCGTTGCAACTGCATTAGCTGTATCATGAAACCCATTGACGAATTCAAAAGCACAAGCTAAAAATAAGCAAAGGAAAAGTAGAATAAAAAGGGATATATCTAGTCCAAACATTTTTAAATTTGATTAGTAATTTTGTGGATAAACATTCAAGCATATATTTGCAAAAATACTACATTGAAAAACCTTATGAGCATTTTTCTGATAAAGTAAATGTTAACAAGAAATTTTTACAAAGTTATTCAAAACAAAAATAGATAGACTTTATATATTCAATGTTAAGGAATCATTAAATATACTATTTGCAAAAACGTAGCTAACGATAATAGATGAGCTATGAAATTAAAATGCCCTTCAAATAATTTTGGAAGGGCATTTTAATTTTACAGCATTTGTATTTGTGGTTTCAAAACCAAAGGTTTATTTTGGGTTTAAGTTCTCTCACACTTTCTGGCTATAGACTCGTAATCAATTTATCAAAATTTTCTTCTTTACCCTGTCCCCGCTTTCGTTTATTTTGATTCACTTGTAACAATTTAACAAAATAATTGGGTGGATAAAAACCTTTTAAGCGTCCTAACACTTTTGCGTTATAATCTAAAAAAAGCGTTGTTGGAAATTGTGTTACTTTATGTTTTTTCCCAATTTCTAATCCATCGATATTATCTACATCAACTTTGTACGCAAAATATTTCAAACTTATAATCGAAGCAGTCAATTCATCTGAATAAGTATCACGATCCATTTTTTTACAAGGCTCACACCAAGAGGCAGAAAAATCTAAGATAATCGGTTTTTTCAAGCGTTTAGCTTCTTGCAATAAATCTTGATAACTTCCTGTAAAAAACGAAGCTGAAATGATATCTTGGGCTTGCGTTGCTCTAGAAATCAATAAAAAAGCCATTATTAACAATTTCTTTATCATAATATATTTGATGAGTTAGTTTAAAAATTTCGTACAACAATAATCAAGCCAAATATGATTTTTTTAACTCACAGGTAACTAGTTATCAAAATTTAAACTACAAAAAAGTCCTAAGAAAATTTCTTAGGACTTTTTGCTTAAAAATTAAAAGTCTTAAAGAATTACTCCTAGAGCTTTTAACGTTTCAATACTTCGATAATTGCCAGTTGCTAAGTTTTTATCTTTTTGGAATTGTAAGATAGCAGCCTTGGTCCTTACGCCGATGATATCATCAATCGGACCAGGGTCGTAACCTTTTGCTTTCAATGCTTTTTGGATTTGAATAATCATCGCAGTGGTCAAATTCTGATCACAAAGAACCTCCGTCCACTCAGCATAAGAGTTACCCGACGTTTGAGCGGTGGTGGTATAAGAACCATATTCAGCAGGAATATTTGTTTCAGTCGTTTTTGCAGCGGCTTTAACCACAGTCTTAGTGATTGTTTTGTATTCCGCAGGAATTTCAACTTCACGAGTTTGGGCAAGGCTCCCCACAATTTGACGAGTACGTGTTCCATACTGTGCAGGCGTCTCGATTACTTTAGTCGTGGCTGGAGAAACCAATACTTGTTTTGATCGAGTAGCATATTGAGCAGGTACTAAAATTTCTCGAGCAGCGGCGGCGGAAGCTACTACCTGCTTGGTAATTGTTTGATAACAATTGACTTCTACAGCTACTCTATCAGTACCCGTTGCATAATTACTACCACGATCTCCTGGACTTGCACATGGTGTTAGGACATCTACCAAACGGACTGTTGCTGGTGAAACAACTACTTGCTTAGTACGAGTTGCGAATTGGGCAGCAATTAGTTGTTCTTTTACCTCAGCATCTTTCACTAATACTTGTTTTGTGATCGTAGCATATTCAGCTGGAATTGTAATTTCACGGTAAGAAGCAGCTTTTGCTAAGACAGTTCTTGTGATGGTTTTGTATTCAGCCGGAATTTCTTTATCTATCACTCGAGCAGGCTGGTCAACAATTTCACGTGTAATGGTCTCATATTGAGCAGGAATCGCAGTAGAAGTAGCGAAGCCAGTGGCATTAGGCGCTACGATAACTTGTTTTGTAAACGTGGCATATTCAGCAGGAATTGTAATTTCACGAGTCGATGCTGGAGTTATAACCACTTGTTTAGTAATTGTTTGGTATTGAGCAGGAGTTGTAACTTCTCTGGTTCCGGCAGGAACCTTCAATACTTGTTTTGTGATGGTTTTATATTCAGCTGGAACGGTTACTAAACAAAGAATACGGCAATCTTCTGGGTTGGCAGATAAACATCCTGGGTCGGCTTTACCTCTTTCATATTTAGTGAATTCGTCACGAATTTTAATTCTTTCAGTTACTGTTTCATACACTGGTGGCGTTGTAACTAAAGCAGTTGACGCTTCTTTCAACAATGTTTGCTCGGTTATAGTTTTGTAAGTCGCTGGAACAACTTCTAAACGTTTAGAAGCCTCTTTCACCAGTACTTGCTCAGATACCGATTTATACCCAAATTGTTGAGCCGCTAAAACCGTTGAAGCATCTTTTACTAATCGTTGTTCCGTTACTTTTTTGAAAGTACCAGGAATAACCGTCAATACTTTTGAAGCCTCTTTGATCAAAACTTGCTCTGAGGCGGTTTTATATTCAGCGGGGACGGTTTCCACACGTGAGTAGGCAGGCTTCACCATGTATCGTTCAATCTCAGTTTTATAAACGGCGGGAATAATTGTATAGGTTTTTGTTGCAGGTTTAGAAACATATTGCTCAGTTTCTGATTTTAATATTGCTGGCACAACTTCTTGTTTCTTACACGGACTTCCCGATACGACGGCTCCATCCATTGCGATGAATGCTTTGCGAGTATTATCCCAAGAACCTGCCAAAAAAGAACCCGTTGGGCAACCACCGACGAAAATATTTTCAGTGATAGTTTTGTAAGTTGCAGGAATTATTTCCAAACGCTTAGAAGCTTCTTTTACCAAATAACTTTCTGTTTCTGTTTTGTAAACTGCCGGAACAACTGTTACCGTTTTACCTGCTTCTTTTACCAATACTTGCTCTGAAACTGTCTTGTAAGTCGCAGGAATTACTTCCAAACGCTTAGAAGCTTCTTTCACGAGGATTGATTGGGTTTCCGTACCCATAGTTGCAGGGATAACCGCAAGGGTCTTTCCCGCTTCTTTGGCTACGTACTGCTCAGTTTTAGTAGTGAACTGTGCAGGCTTCAAACATTTTGCATAACACTTACCGTTAACCGGGTTAGGCGGCAGGTCATTTTGGGCAATTGCCGCAGTACTGACCAAACTGATGTTTACTGCTGTATAAAGCAGCGAGAAGTTGAGTTTCTTCATGTTGTTGTTAGAAAAAATAAATCAGTGCTAAATTGGGTTCAATTTAACAGACAAATATATGGGGGTTTTGGTAAAATGCAAAGCAATCAATAGCTATCTATTGTGTCGAATATATTCATTTTATCTTTGAACGAATTTAACCAGATAAAGTAACCAATATTCATCTATAACATATAATATCTATAGCTCCATTTTACGGCGGGAAGCTTTGTTAGGAATACGCTATTGTAGCGTATAAAGAGCGGAAGTAATAATTCTTGTGTAAATTTGTGGATAATCCACAAACATTGCAAGTTTTTAATAAAAAATGATCTGTGCTTTCACCTATTTTTGTAAATTATTTCAATAATTATCACTTATTAATAGTTTAATTACGATTTTGTCGAATTTATGGTGAATTTTTCACCACAATCCCGTAATAATAGGATAACTTTTATTCGTGGCTCGTTGCCAAATTTTATATATTTTTAGATGAAAATATCAGACGCAATTTTTATACAAAGTAATACGGATTATCTAAAATGTCCAAAGCCCGATAAACCAGAATATGCCTTCATTGGAAGGTCTAACGTAGGGAAATCATCGTTAATAAATTCTATTGTTCAGAAAAAGAATTTAGCAAAAACTTCACAGACGCCCGGAAAAACCCAACTAATCAACCATTTTGAGATTGATAAAAAATGGTATTTGGTCGATTTACCTGGTTATGGGTACGCAAAAGTTAGCAAAACAGACCGTGAAAAATTTGAAACGATGATTCACGAATATCTCGAAAATCGGGAAAATTTATTGTACACTTTTGTGTTGGTAGATGTCAGACACGAACCTCAAAAACTTGATATTGAATTTATCAATACCTTAGGTGAAAGAGGAATTCCATTTTGTATTGTTTTCACAAAAGCTGACAAATTATCAAAAACAGCAGTGGATAAAAACGTGGAATTATACCAACAGAAAGTATTAGAAACGTGGGAAGAAATGCCACAATTTTTCATAACCTCCTCCGTTATTGGAAGCGGACGTGAGGAGATTTTACACACGATTTCAGATTTGAATAAAGCGTTTTAGCAGTGTGTTGGATGAGAAGTTTGGATACATGTTAACATATTAAGAAGCGCTGATTTTCTTTGTACATATTTAGGGAGTATTTTTGTCAGATAATCATAAACAAACATAAAAACATGGTCTTGCGTAGGTAGTGAGGGAAGAATAATAAATTTTATGGATTACTTATCACTCCCCACTTAATGCTTCATCACTTAATTAAGAAAAATGGAATTATTAAAAGAAGTTGCGAATATCTCAGGACAAAGTGGTTTGTATAGAATTTTGAAACCTACTCGCTCTGGTGTAATTGTAGAAAGTTTAGACAGCAAGAAAGCTCGCTCAGTTGTAGGTGCAAATGCTCGTGTATCAGTTTTGAAGGATATTTCGGTGTACATGGCGAATCATCAAGACAATGCCATTCCGTTAGGAGATATTTTCTTAGCAATCAAAGAAAAATACGGTGAGCGGGTAGAAATGGATGTGAAAAATTCAACCGATGCCTCCCTCTTTGATTTCTTGGATTCTGTAGCCCCAGATTTTGACCGTGAGAAAGTGTATGCTTCCGACGTGAAAAAGATGATTAATTGGTTTAATATTCTTTCGGAAAATATGCCAGAGGCATTTGAAAAAACCGACCTGCAAGCAGCTGAAAAAAAGGAAGAAGCTTAATTATTTTAAAAAAATTGAAACCCTACTGATTCATCGAAAGCTTTTGTAGAATTAA
>Ga0114959_10002809_pt1 | contig 14032 bp, 15 predicted proteins | sample C_130625_EF_Meta_FD_87317 | JGI IMG/M metagenome (GOLD analysis project Ga0114959, IMG submission 87317) | Freshwater microbial communities from Lake Croche, Canada to study carbon cycling - C_130625_EF_MetaG | ecosystem: Environmental > Aquatic > Freshwater > Lake | place: Lake Croche, Canada...
ACCAGTTCGGTAGCAAACTCGGTTATCTCTGCCCCGCCTATCGAGCCTGATGTGTCGATGGCTACGATGATCTCGCCTATCGTCTCGTTGTCCATGCTAGGCAAGTAGATGTCGTTAGCCATGTGCCGCTTGTTCATACGACGCCATGTGTATTCATCTTTGCCTTTCATAGATGCTGAGACAAACTCACGTAAGACTTCACGCCAGTCGATCTTAGGTTCTAACAAGTCAGAGATGACTCTAGGAATCTTTGCACCCATACGACCTGCAAGCATCCCGCCTTCACGCAACGCTTTGTCGATTTCGTCTATGACTTCCTTAGCTTCCTCTGCGGTCAACTCACGGCCAATGAAGTCATGCTCGTCTGACTGAGAGATGTCATAGGTCTTGCCATTGACTGTTACTGTATCTCCATCCATATCTTCGTCGTCATCGTTAGGTTGTGTCCCACTCGATGGTGGAGGATTACCTTGACCCTTACCACCCTGACCACCACTACCTTTCTTGGCGTGCTTCTTGAGATAGTTGTATACCTCACGCATAGACCAATCGTGGAACATCGCATCGTATACCGCACCATCGGGCAACTCGACAAGGCGTTCACTCGTACCAGCTACTGTGCCATCAATACAGGTAATGATGTCATTGACGACAAAGTCAGCCGCTAAGTTGGCGAGCTTGCGGTTCTCCATAAACATAGCACGACCGAACACGACTTGCTTCAAGGCAACGTGAAGATTCTCATGCAGGATAAGACCACGCACCTTGCTCTCGCTGAGAATACTCTCCAAGAACTTGCGACCATACTTCTTGTTCACACCATCGGTGTAGGCGGTAGGCACACCTTCCTCGACTGAGGATGTTCCCATCAACATAACACCTGAGTACAGGGCAGTCTGTGGGTGCTTCATAAGCGTGATGTGTCCACGCTTGATTCGGGTTTCTTGCTTGCTCATCATGGTCTCCAATAAAACAAATCTAATAACAAAACAATCATTGCTAACAGCAACACTACTCTCTCGAACTTCTCGTATCGAGTAAACATATACATCTCCTAGTTAGTTACCCACGGCATCGTGGGATGAAGTTTTAGAACAACTCGTGGTTGTTCTTCGCCCACTCAGCGATCTTGGTGTTGTTACGTGCCAAGCGAATGGACTTCGTATTGCGCATCATCATGGTGAAGAACACGCCTTGTACCTCGGATGAGGGAATACGCTCAACGAACGCCATGAACTTGGTCAGTTGGTCTTGCGTCTCTAGAACATCTACTGCCTGAAACATAATCATTAACTGCGCACTGATGTCTCTCGGCATCTCGATACTCTCGGGTGCTTTGACGATGTCCTTCACATCAATCAATGATTTCTCTAGCGAGATGAAAGCCGCCATGTCAGCCGCAAAGGATGCACCGACAGTACCCGCCAACGCCACCTTCGTGCCGTTCTCACCGATCGCATCACGATTCTTCACGATCACATCGCACTTCGCCAACGAACGAGGGGACACGAACGATAAGGAACTCATAGATGGTTTGAAGATGTATGGGTTATCGTTCTGATCGCCAGTGGTGTACGACGCCAAGCAACGAGGGAACATTGCCACTGCCGCACGAATGACACGAGAGATACCATTCTCTGATGACCACTGCAACCACTCGTTTACATTGGGTTTCGCCATACGCATGATGCACACACGATTACCTGCATGGGCAAGCATCGAGTCACCCACGCCATCACCTGCATTGTTCGATGTTGCAAAAACTAGAGACCCACGGGGCAGTGGCTTGTCACCTACCATTCGCTCAAGAAACAACCTAGTGAAGATTACTTGCAATAGCTTGGGCGACTTCATAAACTCGTCAGCCAAGATAACCTTAGGCTTGGAGTCGGTTAGATTGAAAAGGCTTGAGACATAGTATTCAAGGGACTGAGTCGCATGATTGGGAATAGTCATGCCGATGTCCGACATATCCTTGACAGGGCAGTCGATGTAGATGTAGTCATACTTGTCACCTGCGATGCTTGTGCCATCGGCAGGGCTACGCCATTTGTCGCCATTGTCAGCGGCAATCATAGCTAAGAGGGAGGTCTTGCCACAACCAGGTTCGGACTGTATGACAGGCGTGATCTCTGAAGCTATTAGGGGAATGATCTTACGCAGTTCGTTGATGGAAACTGTTTCGACTGTTTGAACTTTAGACATGATTTTTCCTTTACTGATTGAATAATTAAACACACTTGAACGAACTAAATTTACCGAGGATGTCGTCAATATCCTCCTTCACTGCGTGACGCACAGCGTCGGACTCGCGGATGTCCTCTGCCGTTACACCACTCAATGCTTTCTCTAGCGATGCCCGAGCCTGTTCAAGTTCAGGATCACCGCTAAGATTGAAGCCTTTGAATGTATCGCACATCTCTTTGGCTTTCTGTATGGTCGTGTCGTAGATCTTACGTTTCTTCGTTCTAGTCTCGCCAGTGTTGTCGTCAACCCCGATCTCATCGACACCACAGCAATGGCTGATGGATTTCATAACCTCGATGAACCTTGATTGCTGTTCCACCATCACGTGAGACACTATTTCCTGAGCTTGTTGGCTGTATGTCGCAAACAAGTCTTCCGCAATGTCTGACGCTATGCCACATCTGAAATCCGACATGGGAACTTCCGACACAAACAGTTGAACGCCAAACTTTGATGCCAGTTGTTTTTTGGCGGGGTAGTCGTTGCGATCAAACATATCGCCCTGCTTGAACGCCATGTCCGAGACAATGCTATCGTAGGCAAGGATAAAGTCGCCAAGCAACGCATTGAATGCCGCATGATGCTCGTGATACTCTTGTTTGAATCGTGGCATATCCACAGACGGCAGTAAGTCCTGCGAGTTGTTCCATCTGTATGTTCTGCGCTTGACCCAGTTGTAGATAGTCTGACGATAGTTGACGATCGCCTTGTGCCTTGGGTGATCAGCTAAGAGATTCTTAACGTAACGACCTGCGCTCTTGTCTGCATTCTTTGATGCAGTAACTTCATTGCTGATGATGCGGTCTTGCTTGGTGGCTGACCACACATTGACATCCACGCTCACGAGAACTGCTGATGATGCAAGACTGATGAGGTGATCGGGTTTCTGTAATTCCATAACTCTCTCCTTTGGTTGAAAACAAATCCCACGCATACGTGGGTCTTTAAACAGTGGGCTAGTTAAAAAACTCTTCCCACTAGCTATAAGTATAACACAACTTGACATTTGAGTCAAGGGGTTTGCTCAAGTTTTTTTATTACCAATCTGTAATGATCTGTCTGCTCGTATGCAACCACTCCCATTCGTAGTACCCAAGCGATCGTTCCTCTATGTCAGTTGAGTCTTCTCCAACACGCAAGAACGACACGCCCAGTTTGCAGTTGAGTTTCCCCTCGTTTGATTGATTGACCCACTCTTCCGCTAGATTAACTAACGACTCATGGCTCAGCACATCGGGATAACTGTCGTACCACTTCACATCGTTTGCACTAAAGTTGAACCGATGACGCTTGGCGTCGATCTCCACCTCAGCCAGTGCGATCTGGCATTTGGGGTTGTTCTTGGCTTCCGCTAAGAATGTATAAAACGATTGCTCGTTGTTGGTGTCGTGGTCATCTACGAACCGAATCGTGTATGCCACATCTGATCTATAACCCATTTGAATCTCCTTCTTTCGCCATGTCATTGGTTAGCGGTGTAAGCCGCCCTTGTTGTTGATACCCTTGAGATCTTCCATGTCGGTGATCATCATGTAGTTACTCTTGTGCATAGGCACGACTGTGCGCACTGCGTCATGTGATAGTTTCTCACCGCATGGCATGCAATGTTTATAACCAAGCTTCCACCTCTCAGTGGAATACTCGGCATCGCAGTTGCGGCAGTGTGGTTTGTAGCTTTTCATTCTTTGTCCTCCTCGTATGCGTGGGTTACTACACCCATGGTCTTGATGCGGTACTTGTTCTCAACCCCTTCGTAGGCATCGCCTTGGATGCAGATGTGCATCTCGTAGTCGGCAGTGTCCCGATGGTCATACAACGCCAAGGGTTTGCCGTTGCAAAGAAGCAAGAACATCTTGCTCTCCAGTTGGTTGGCAATCTCCATATCGATTGCTAAGTTCTTTACCTGTCCCATAATGATCTCCTTGTTGACCCGCAGTTAGCGGTATCGGTTGAAAACAAAACCCACTGATGCGTGGGAAGCTATTTAGAGAGTTAGGTGAAACACCTCCCTACTCAACCTATAGTATAACATAACTTTACCTTTGAGTCAAGGAGTTAGCAAAAAAAGATACGCAGGGTTTTTGTTCTACTGTTCTACTCTGTTCTACTTTTCGTACTATGCTTATAGAACGGATTTTGAGGGGTCTGTGTTCTCTAAGTTGTTGTTTTTATTAATTATTTTATAAAAAAATATATAGTTGTTCTACTGTTCTACTGAAAATGGGTATATGCCTCCCTTTTTCGATTTTTTACTGATTTGGTGTTGCGTCGGCTGAGAAGGTCTTGATCTACCACTTTTTGCCAAATCTACCCATCATGTCCAAATTTCCTAGAACATTAGAACAAAACCTTGGGAAGCCGCATGAATCCTCACTTTTCCTGTTCTAACTATGCTTTTAAAAGTAGAACATTGTTCTGTGAAAGCGTAGAACAGAGTCCAAGCCTATCATTTCTGAGAACGGTAGATGATGCGAGGTACAATTCCACGGGTGCGTGGGACGCTATTTAAGGGTCTTGTGAACAACGCCCACGCGCACACGCGCTCGCTCTAAATAACTGGTTTCATATTTGTGGGGCGAAAAAAAACCCCACAGACCTTGCGATCTGTGGGGTTGGTCAGCTAAGACTTACTTAGCGTCAGCGTGTTTCCATTTCACCATGAAAGCCACTTTTGCCTCATTGAAGCGTTTTTCATCAGCACTAGAGTCACCCCTATTTTTTGCTGACTTCAGTCTATCAGGGGCAGTATCTTTAAACCATGCTTCGACAAACTCAGAGAAGTCTTTATTGACGCCTCGGTTTCTCTCTCTGCCCTCATTGAGGATCTTATTTGCGGCACGTTTCAAGTCACCCAATCGATTCGAGCAATAGGTAGAAGTCTTTTCCCTAATCTCTTTTATGAGAGCATGAAGGGCAGGGTTAGTATTTGCTAACTTACCAAACTCTTGCGCTGAGTAAGAATACGCATACGGCACGCCAATTTCAATTTTCTCTATCTTGTCATTGGCACAATGCTCAATCGATGCACGCACATAATGTCCGTTGATAACGGCATACATGACGGCGGGTTGAAGCACATTGAACTTCATGCGATAACCCTCATAGAGAGAGTCTTTTGACTCAGTAGGGACTTCCTTAGGAAAGTCTTTGATCTGAGATAGTGCGTAGCGTGCCACTGACTCTAAGGTCTGGTGTGCGCCAGCTTGTTGATAGGCTGAGTCTTTCAATGAAGTGAAAGAAACTTGCGTGGCGGATTCCACGGCTTTTGCGGCTGATTTTGCCATGTTCATATCTCCATAAAATGAACGATTGAAAAATACTGAGTAGCGGAATTGCTGTCTCAGTGATATAACAGTACTCTAGTGGAGCGTTTAAGTAAAGTTTCACTGGTGAATGGGTTACTATTTAACGCCCTTGTTCGCCGCGCACGCTCTACGCGCCCGACGATAGATAACTGGTATCAACATACGCGCTCGAAGCTTTCAACGTGGCGCGATGCGTCGGCAAAAGAAAAAGGGAGCCGAAGCTCCCTTGGTTAGCGCTTGAGTCTGCTGAACTCAAAGCCATCGACCTTAGCGCAGAACGTTGCGCGTTGGACTTGTAGCAGTTCGCGTCTTCGCTTCTCTGCTTCGTATCTTAGTGGGCTGAATGGGCGGCGCTCATCGAGCGCCTCCCTCAACGCTTGGCGGACATGCATCCGCCAGATGTTGGACTGACCGACTGTCATTTGTCAGTATTGAATGTTGGGTCGATCATCACAACCAACCGCATACCAATAACACCACCGATCACTATCAGCGCCGTGTCCCAACCGATGTAGTCAGCACCAGAGGTGATGTTGTACTTAGCACAGTAGAACCGTGCCATGAGTGTCATACCGATGCTGAACCACATGAGCGCATCAATGACACGGATTAAGAACTTATCCATGTTGATCTCCTTAGGAGAGGGGCCGAAGCCCCTCGGGTTAACGTTTGTAGCGGATTGCTACTGTCTGACCAAATACGTTGGTCACCTTTGCAAACACATCCTTATTAGGATATGAGTACAACCATTGCTTAGCACTGCTAAGTGTCCAAGCCTTGTGAGTCTTGATCAACTCACCCCACTGCACTGTTACTGTATACATACAGTCTCCTTAGTTCTGCATTGCACTATTGCTTTGCATTGAGTACAGAATAGCAACATGGGGGCTATAAGTAAAGTTTCATTGGGGACACCCCCTCACCCCCACCCCCCAAGCCGCTGAATGGGTCCCCCCGCATACCCCATACCCCCTAATACGCACAAATAACCCCACATTTTTCCAAATCTCCCCCGCGAATTACACAGGACAGTCTCCTCAAAACATGTGGCAACCCTGGCAAGTACCCCCACCCCCTTGCGAATTACACACCCCGGGTAATCCGAAAATATATAAAAACACCCCCCGGGTAGGATTCCTAACCTCCCCTTGCACAAAGATATATTTATGTGTTACATTTGCGCAAACTGCCGAAGGAGCCTTCGCTGACATGGACCAGATAATGCCGAATATCGAAGAGAATATTCCTCTGCCACAGAACGCCAAAGAGGCGTTTCCTGATCTCACGCCTGCTGAAGAATTGCAGATGCGCGCCAATGTCATCAAGTTAATGTCAGACTTGACTGGCCAAGAACTCTCCCCAACCAAAGAAAACGCCGCGCAAGCTACAGAACTAGCTCGTAAGATGGCATCTGACCCCACCCATAGACCAGAATTTGCTAACTACCCCAACGAAACATTAGCCTTCCTTGCAGGAATGGTTGCACAGATGAACGTCTCTATCGTAGATGAGCTGTCTGATCTAAAAATGTACGTGGTAAATAAGCTTGTTGCCGAAGTAGAGAACGCAAGAGACCCCAAAGTAAGGGTTGCCGCACTATCTAAGCTAGGTGAAGTAGATGGTGTAGACGCATTTAAGAAACGTTCAGAAGTTACGCATAAGATTTTGTCTGCCGAAGAGGTAGAAAAAGAACTATTAGAAACCTTACAAAGCCTAGAAGGTAAGGTTATTGACGTAGAAGCCCGCGAAGTAGTAAAGAACGATGCAAAAACTGACGCCTGAAGCAATTTTTAAGTTGCGACAAGCCTTGCCAGCTATGCCTGACAAGCAGAAAAGACGCACGCTTGATCTTTTAAAACAGTACGACGCCCAGATGACACAGACTTTGGGTAAGGAGAGCTTTCTTGATTTCATCCAACACGTCTACCCAGGATATAAAGTGGGACCCCACCACCTTAAACTTATTCAAATCTTCGAAGATATTGCTGCGGGCAAGAAAAAACGTGTTATTGTTAATATTGCTCCACGACATGGTAAGTCTGAGCTCATATCCTATCTCGCACCAGCGTGGTTTCTCGGTAAGTTCCCTCAGAAAAAAATTATTATGGGATCTCACACGGCGGATCTGGCTGTTAACTTTGGCCGTCGTGTGCGTAACCTCGTTGGATCGGACGCTTATAAAGGCATATTTCCGCAAGTAGAACTACAATCGGACTCTAAATCAGCTTCAAGATGGGGAACAAATTTCAATGGCGAATACTTTGCTATTGGTGTGGGCGGTGCTTTGGCTGGTCGCGGCGCTGACCTTTTCATTATTGATGATCCTCACTCCGAACAAGAAGCTAAGACCGGTAGACCTGACGTTTTTCTTCCTGCTTGGGAGTGGTTTCAGTCTGGTCCTCTTCAGCGTCTTATGCCTGGGGGAGCGATAATTATTGTGATGACTCGTTGGTCTAAATTGGACCTGACGGGCATGATTGTTCAGCAAACTGAACGAAATGAAGATGTAGATCCGTGGGAAGTGGTCGAATTCCCTGCAATTAAGGATGATGGCACGGCTTTATGGCCAGAATTCTGGGATGTTGAAGAGTTGTTGTCTAAAAAAGCTGCTCTGGATATCCGGTACTGGAATGCTCAGTACATGCAGCAGCCAACTTCAGAGGAAGGCGCTCTAATTAAGCGCGAATGGTGGAAAATTTGGGAAAAAGATGACCCTCCCGAATGCGAGTTCACTATTATGTCGCTCGATGCCGCTCAGGAAACAAATAACAGGGCTGACTATAACGCGTTGACAACGTGGGGCGTGTTTTTTAACGAAGAAAAGCAGAATTTTTGTATTATTTTGCTAAATGCGATCAAGAAACGCATGGAGTATCCAGACCTTAAGAAAATGGTGCTGGAAGAGTACAAGGAGTGGATGCCTGACGCGTTCCTTGTAGAGAAAAAGTCTAACGGATCAGCACTATATCAAGAGTTTAACCGGATGGGCATACCATGCGGAGAGGGATTTACACCGGGCAAAGGCCAAGACAAGATAGCCCGTGTTAATGCAGTATCGGATCTGTTCGCGTCTGGCATTGTGTATGCACCAGACAGGCGTTGGGCTAAAGAAGTAATAGAAGAGTGCAACGACTTCCCTGCGGGCACTAACGATGACTTAGTGGACTCAACAACACTTGCCCTGTTAAGATTCCGACAGGGTGGGTTTCTACGACTTCCGACAGATGAGCCGGAAGATAATTTTTTACGTCAGTACCGCAAGAAAGCGGCGTACTATTAAGGACACATTATGGCGACGAACATGGATAAAGCTTTGTATCAAGCACCTCAAGGTATTGATCAGTTGGGGACAGATGCAGAGCCTATTGAGATTGAGATTGAAGACCCAGAAGCTGTACGCATTGGCATGGGAGACACTGAGATTGATATTGAAAAAACAGATGATGACGATGAGTTCAGTAAGAACTTAGCCGAAGAGATAGATGAAGATATCCTTGCCTCACTTGCTAGTGAGTTGATCGCAGAATTTGAGTCTGACGTTTCTGCCCGCAAAGATTGGATACAGACATACGTTGATGGTCTTGAGTTGCTTGGCTTGAAGATGGAGGATAGGACTGAGCCTTGGCCTGGCGCTTGTGGCGTGTTTCACCCACTCTTAACTGAAGCTGTTGTGAAGTTCCAAGCTGAGACAATGATGGAAACGTTCCCTGCAGCGGGCCCCGTCAAGACTAAAATCATTGGCAAAGAAACAACTGAGAAAAAAGACGCAGCTGAGCGGGTTCAAGATGATATGAACTATCAGTTGACTGACGTGATGAAAGAGTACCGCCCTGAACACGAGCGCATGCTCTGGGGCTTGGGCCTTGCTGGTAACGCGTTTAAGAAAGTGTATTTTGACCCTGCTCTTGACCGTCAGGTGTCTATCTATGCGCCGGCAGAAGACGTGGTTGTGCCGTATGGTGCGTCTAGCCTTGCAGACGCGGAACGTATTACACATGTGATGCGCAAGAATAAGAATGATCTTAAGCGACTGCAGCATGAGGGTTTCTACCGAGATATTGACTTGGGTGAGCCTACCCAGACGATGGACGAAGTAGAGAAACGCATCGCAGAAAAGATGGGATTTCGCGCTACGCAGGATGACCGATTCAAACTACTGGAGATGCAGGTTGATTTAAACCTCAAAGGCTATGAGCACAAAGTTGATGGCGAAGAGACGGGCATTGCGCTACCGTATATTGTTACGATTGAGAAAGGCACTACGAATGTCCTTGCGATCAGGCGCAACTGGGAGCCAGATGATGACCTCTGCCAAAAGCGTACACACTTCGTACACTACGGTTACATTCCCGGGTTCGGTTTTTATAATTTTGGCCTTGTCCACCTTATTGGTGCTTTTGCTAAATCTGGTACTTCTATTCTGCGTCAGCTTGTTGATGCTGGAACTTTGGCAAACTTACCCGGTGGTTTTAAAACTCGAGGACTCCGCTCCAAAGGTGACGATACCCCAATCTCCCCAGGCGAGTGGCGCGACATGGACGTGCCCAGCGGCAACATGCGTGACAACATTATGCCCTTGCCTTACAAGGAGCCTTCACAAGTCTTAGCGGCGTTACTCAACCAGATTATTGATGAAGGTCGCAAGTTTGCTGGCGCTGTTGAGCTGCAGACTTCGGACATGTCTGCACAGGCTCCCGTGGGCACGACACTGGCTATTCTTGAGAGACAACTTAAGACTATGTCGGCTGTTCAGTCTCGCATCCACTACTCGATGAAGCAAGAGTTTAAACTCTTAAAAAATATCATCCGTGATTACACTCCTGAGGAGTACAGCTACGAGCCAGAAGAGGGTGATCGCAAGGCTAAGCAGTCTGACTATGACATGGTCGACGTTATTCCAGTAAGCGATCCCAACGCTGCGACGATGGCGCAGAAAGTTGTTCAGTATCAGGCAGCCCTTCAGTTGGCTCAGACAGCTCCGCAGTTGTATGACTTACCACTCTTGCATCGTCAGATGTTAGAAGTACTGGGCATCAAGAACTACCAGAAACTTGTGCCAATCGAGGACGATATGAAGCCTCGTGATCCTATTACAGAAAACCAGAACTTGTTGATGAACAAGCCTGTTAAAGCGTTCTTGTACCAAGATCACAAAGCACACATTGCGGTCCACATGGCTATGGCGCAAGATCCTCATATCCAAGGTTTGATTGGTCAGAATCCTCAATTGGCGCAGCAGATTATGTCGGCAGGTTCAGCGCACATTGCTGAGCATTTAGGCATGGAGATGCGCAAACAGATTGAGCAGGCGATGGGCCAAACACTGCCTCCATACAAAGATGATGCGGATGAAGTTGAGATGTCTCCAGAGATGGAGGTTCAAGTGTCTCAGATGGCGGCTCAAGCAGCACAACAGCTTGTACAACAGCATCAGCAAGAAGCTCAACAGCAGAAGAATAAGCAGGCGCAAGAAGATCCGCTCATTCAGTTGCAGCAGCAAGAACTTCAGCTTAAAGCCCAGGAGCAGCAACGCAAGGCAGCTAAAGATCAGGCTGATGTCATGCTCAAACAGGCCCAGTTGCAGATTGAGCGCGAGCGGATCAACGCACAGCAAGAAACTGAAGGAGCCAAGATTGCTATGAAGGCGCATGCTGATAAACAGCAGCGTGATCATACACACGAGCAGGCAGGTTTTTCGACGGGCATGGACATGCAGAAGCACCAGATGATGTTGTCTAACCAGAGAGAAATTGCGCAGATGCAAGCTGAGGTAAGAGCTAAACAGCAACAAAAACCCAAGAAAGGTGAATGATGTACCAGATTAGAAAAACATTGGATCTTCTGATCCACCAAATTGACGACAAAGTCAAACAAATTGAAGATTCTTTAGGCGCTAAAACGGCCAAGGACTATTCAGAGTACTGCGAGCAATGTGGGGTTATTACAGGTCTACTCACAGCACGTAGAAACATTACAGACCTGACAAAAAACTTGGAGAATATGGATGAGTGACACACCGGTCTTAGACCTGAACAAAGCGGTTGATTTATCAGCTGTGATGTACAAGAAAGCAGAGGAAAAAGCAAAACAACTGCCTAAACCAGCTGGCTACCGCATCCTGTGCGCGATCCCAGAGGCAGAGAAACAGTTTGAGGAAAGCGAGATCGGCTTGATAAAAGCTGACGAAACCATGCGCAACGAAGAGACCCTCACAACGGTCTTGTTTGTTGTTGAGCTTGGCCCAGACTGTTACAAAGATACAACAAAGTTCCCAACAGGACCTTGGTGTAAACAAGGCGACTTTATTTTGGTCCGGCCCTACGCTGGCTCACGATTAGTCATCCACGGTAGAGAGTTCCGCATCATCAACGACGATACTGTAGAAGGTATTGTTGACGACCCACGCGGCATAAAACGCAAATAAGGAGCGCACATGCCTACATTTAGTGACAACTACAAGTTCCCAGACGAGGACGATAGTAAAAATAAAACCGAAGATAAATTAGATATCTCGGTAGAAGACGACGACGTTGAGATTAAAGTTGACGTAAAAGACGATACTCCCTCTGAAGATAGGTTCGTAGAACCCCTTCCAAACAGTATTAAAGATGATTTGGAGAAGGCTGACGACTCTGAAGATTACTCCCATAACGTAAAGCTTAAGTTCAAGCAATATAAGAAGGCTTGGCACGACGAGCGTAGGGAGAAAGAGGCCGCATTACGCGAGCAACAAGAGGCTTTAGCCGTTGCCCAGCGTATTCTTGACGAGAACCGTAAGCTTAAGAGCGTACTGCATTCAGGCGAAAAAGAACTTATTTCCACTTACCAGTCTAGCGCTGAGATGGAGCTCGATAAAGCTAGCCGCAACTATAAAGAAGCCTACGATTCGGGCGATTCTGATAAGTTATTGGAAGCGCAGCAGGAAATGACCCGCGCGCAACTTAAGCTTGATAAAGCAAAAAATTTTAGACCCACTGTACAAAATGAAGAAAATGATGTACAAATCACACCACAGAGGACTCAAGCACCTCAAATGGATCCTAAAGTTGCGTCATGGGTGTCAAAAAACCCATGGTTCGTTGATCAGAATAAACGATCTATGCGCAGATATGCTGAAGGTATCCACGAGGACTTAGAGGCTAGATATGGTCGAGGCTTCATTGGTACAGATGAGTACTATGCAGCGATAGATAAAGAAGTACAGCGCAGATTCCCAGAAGAATTTGGCAGCCCTTCAACTAACGAAGAGGACGAAAAACCTCAACGTACAAAACCAAGCACGGTGGTCGCACCAGCTAAAAGGAGTACTGCTCCTAAAAAAGTAGTTCTTTCGAAGACGCAGGTGGGCTTGGCAAAGAAACTTGGACTAACCAACGAGCAATATGCTCGTGAACTTATGAAATTGGAGGCCTAAAATGGCTGATAGCAGACTACAACGCGAGATTACAAGTAGAGCTTCACAAGAGCGCCCCAAGCAGTGGCAGCAGGCGGAACTTCTACCGGAACCTGATAAGGTCCCGGGCTTTGCGTACAGATGGATTAGGGTAGCAACTTTGAACAACGCTGATCCTCGTAACCTCTCCGCTAAATTGCGCGAAGGTTGGGAGGTGGTAAGTGTAGAAGAGCAACCTAAATTTAAACTGCTAGTCGATCCCAATAGCCGTTTTAAGGACAGCATTGAGATTGGCGGGTTATTGCTTTGCAAGACTCCTATTGAGTTTGTCGAACAGCGTACCACTCACTTCGCTAAACAGACACAGGCTCAAACGGAAGCTGTAGACAATAATCTCATGCGTCAAAGCGATGCGCGGATGCCGCTCTTTAAAGAGAGCAAATCTTCGTCAAGTTTTGGCAAAGGTTTTTAATTTAATATAGGAGTCTTAAATGGCTTATCCAACTGTCTCAGCGCCTTACGGCTACAAGCCCGTAAACCTGATCGGTGGTCAAGTTTTTGCTGGATCTACGAGAAATCTTCCCATCCAGTACAACTATGGCACCGCTTTGTATTACGGCGATCTGGTTACTTTGTCTGCCGGTTATGTTGTAATCGCAACCTACCCTGTTAGCACTACCAACACTACTGTTGGCGTGTTCTTGGGCTGCTATTACACAAACCCCACGACTAAGCAACGTCAATACTCACAGTACTACCCAGCTAACGTAACTGCTGGTGACATTACTGCCATCGTTGGTGATGATCCTGACCAAGTTATGCGGGTCGCGGTTACTACTGGCGCTTCTGCTACAACCATCGGTTCTGCATCTTCCATTTTGGTTGGTGTAAACATGGCTGGTAACACTTTGACTGGTTCTGCTTCTACTGGTAACAGTGCAGGCGCAGTTGTGGCTGCTTCCGCTACTACTTCTGGTGGTGGTTTCCGTGTATTGAACTTGGTCCCTGACACTCAGATCAGCACCTCTTGCACTTATGTGTCTGGCGGCGCCGCATCAGCAACTTCTGTTGTTGTGTCTGGTTTGGC